>Ga0190304_1000048_pt1 | contig 50872 bp, 38 predicted proteins | sample 48700712_MG_FD_161670 | JGI IMG/M metagenome (GOLD analysis project Ga0190304, IMG submission 161670) | Hydrothermal vent sediment bacterial communities from Southern Trench, Guaymas Basin, Mexico - 4870-07-1--2_MG | ecosystem: Environmental > Aquatic > Marine > Hydrothermal vents > Sediment ...
ATCACAACCATCTTCGTGAATATGCGTTGCATAACTATGTCGTAATATATGAACTCCTCCTTTCATTTTAATACCGGCTGCTTCTTTTGCATGCTTAAATATCTTCCATATGCTTGATGCCGAATACATATTCCCTCCTTTTCCCTCTATTAAAAATCCTTTAGGATGATAAAGTTTAAAATATTCTCTTGTTAATTCTAATACATTCTCCGACAAGCGAACAATCCTATCCTTATTCCCCTTCCCTTGTCGTATATTAATAACCATTCGCTTAGAATCGATATCCGAAACTTTTAAATGTAATAGTTCCGATCGTCGTAAACCTGCCGAATAAATTAATACTAATATTGTTTTATGTTTTAAATTTCTAACACTATCAAATAATTTTATTATATCTTCTTTAGCCAATACTTTCGGCAAAGCCTTGACTCTCCGTGGCCGTTGAATTTCTTCAATATTTAATTTTGTGTTAAATATTACCTCGTAAAACAATTTTACAGTACTAACAAATTGATTCTGATATGATTGCGACATACTATTTTCGATAATGTAATTTCTGTTATAATTATCAATATCGTCGATATTAACATCTGCAGGATCTTTATATTTTATAAATATAAAAAACTTGCTTATTATCGAAATATAAGTGCGAATAGTTTGCTCCGAATATCTCTGAACCTTTAAATAATCTTTATACTTTGATACAGAATTAGTAATATTTTCCGGAATATTTCTTTCAGGCTTAAATAACTCTTTTTTTGTTTTTCTATTAATATATACTATTTCGAATTTTTGCGCTAAAATTTCTTTCAACTTTTCTAATTCTTTTTTAGAATATGGCATATGCCAAGCTGTCATTGTATTGCTCCACTTACAATTAGTATATAGTTTTATCTCATCAATTAATAATGCATTATATGGAAATAATAATTTAATTCGCTTCTCTGAATTATGAGAAACAGTTTCTAAAAAAATTTTAAATTTCTTCTTCATCATTACAAATGATTAAATACTATTCTTATTGACATTTTTACAGCTTCGCCCATTCAATCACATATACAGCGACGATTAAGCTAATTGTTTTATAAATTTAATTAAAATTATTTTAATTTCACTAATCATAATAGATTTATTTATAAGTATTTATTCACAATTTTTTATATTCTACCATATCAATATCTTGGGAAACTCAATCAAAATTTTAGTTTTTTACTTAAGTATAACTCTAATATTCAGTACCATTACTTATTAACCTAAATTCGATGTAAGAAACTGTGGACAAAGCTTACATCGAACTTAGGTTATTAAACCAATTACAACAAAATCTTCGTTTCCTTTCATTTAAGAAAACTAAATAAACTAAGTTCGTTATAAAAATAGATACATCTTTAAAAACTTACATAATTCTCTTTACTTAGCTATAAATAGCAATTTACTTGCTCTTTTTATTCCGATTCATTAAATATATTTCAAAAAAATTGTAAACGAGAAACATATCAATTACTCGAATAATAATTTACAAAAACCCCGACAGTTAATGTACTGTCGGGGTTTGAATTTTATATTATTTATTTTCAATATTAATCGATAACTTTCCGAATAACATCTATAACAGTTCCATCAACCCATTTAATTGCAGCAACAATTTCGTCGGATATATTTGGTTTTTGAGGCTTTCCACAAATAGCTTCTGCTTCGTCTTTAAGTTCTTGAATAGTTTTTATTGGCAGATTTGAATTTTTCAATTTTTCTAACAAATCTTTTCTTTTAGGATTAATCGCTATTCCACGTTCGGTTATAATAATATCGATCATCTCTCCCGGGCCACATATAGTTGTAACTTCGTCTTTAATAACCGGTATTCTGTCGCGAAACAAAGGAATGGGTAATATAACATTCTTTGCATGCAAACAATTCTGCCATCCTCCAATTCCATGTAACATATAACCATCTGAATGTGTAACAACATTTCCATTAAAATTTACATCAACTTCTGTAGCTCCAAGAATCATAATATCCATCATCGATGTAAGATTTCCTTTCGAATGATAATTATATGCATTAAAAACCGGATACTGATGATGATTTTTATTTTCGGCAATACTTCTCACGGCATCAAGATCGAAAGCTTGAGCATCGAGAATATGTTCCATAGTTCCTTCTTCGAGCATCTGAACCATATATTTTGTGCTGCCGCCAAATCCTAATTTTGATTTCCACCCTTTCTCTTTTAATATCTGATGAATATAATGACCAATAGCAAGTGATGTTCCACCCGCTCCTGCTTGCATATAACATCCATCTTGTAATATCTCGCTTTCTTGCAAGAACTTAGCTGTTAGCTCTGCAATAAGCAATCTGTCGGGACTACGTGTTATTTTAGTTGTTCCGGAAATAATTTTTTCGGGAATTCCAATTTTATCAAGCTTTACAACATAATCGACATAATTTCCTTCTATCTCCATTGGGAAATTAGGGAAATCGACAACATTATCTGTAACAATAATAACTTTGTCGGCATATAAATAATCGGCAACAGCATATCCCAAAACTCCGCAAGCTGATTTGCTATTTAAAGCATTTGCATTACCAAAAACATCAGACGAAGGAGCTGTTAACACAGCTATATCGATTTTTACTTCGCCATCCTGAATTGCCTGCACTCTTCCACCATGAGAACGAAGCACTCCCGTTCCTTTCATTTTTCCCTGCGAAGCAAAACGACCTAAAGGTCCGTTCATGCTACCCTCGATATGATCTATTGTTCCATTTTCTAAATGTTCGATAATTGGTTCATGGCATGGAAATGAGGCAGATGGGAACCAAACAAGGTCTCTAACACCTTCGTTATGAGCTATATCGAATATTTGATTACTAATTAAATCGCCATTTCGCATATGATGATGAGTTGAAATACACATTCCATCATTTAAACCGCATAGTTTAAGTGCTTCGCTAAGCGAAGAAACAATTTTATTTCCATCATCCGGGTAATCAATGCAAGTTGGGATTGGTGGTCCATACTTATTTCCTGTAGGTCGGTGCTTACCAACTCCTTTAAAAGGAACAACATCTTTACCGTTTATCTGTGTTGGAACCATTCGTCCCACAGCATTTTTTACTAATTTACTCATTCAGCAATTCCTCTCTCCAATTTTTTGAAATTAAACCTAAATCTAATGCTAAATCGATTGTTTTTTGTGCTCTTTTAACTACCGGTGGATCTATCATTTTTGTTCCTAAGGATACAACACCCAAACCTTTCTCTTCGGCAATAATAAAGGCATTAACAATTTTTGTGGCTTTAACTATCTCGTCTTTCTCGGGAGCAAAACACTCGTGTATAACATTTATTTGTCGAGGATGAATACAACCCATTCCTTCGAATCCTAATGATTTCGAAATTCTAACATTTTCTTTCAAAGCATCCATATCGCCTACATCGGAAAATACCGAATCGATTGCCTGAATACCTGCCGCTTTACAAGCATTAACCATACGTGTTCTAGCATAAAACGATTCTGTTGCTTCGTTAGTACGACGAGCACCTATATCGGCAGTATAGTCTTCTAAACCAATAGCAAGTGCAATAACATTTTCTGAAGCAGTAGCTATCTCAAAAGCCTTCTCCACTCCCATAGCACTTTCGATTATCGGCATTAGATATATATTATGCTTAACATTGTTTTCCTTTTTGAGTTTTTGAATCTCTTCTTCGAGCTTAAGTATCTGTTCTGCTCCCTCGCATTTTGGCACTAATAAAACATGTACATTATTAGGAATAAGATATTTTAGATCATCTAATCCTTTTGGAAATTGATTTATACGTACCATTCTTTCGGCACCATAAAAATTCATTCCTCGTAAAGCATTTCTTACTAATATCTTAGCTTCAAGTTTTTTGTTATATGCAACAGAATCTTCAAGATCGAGAATAATACCATTTGGCTGATGTATTCCGGCATTTAACATCATACTTGGAGAATTTCCGGGTAAATATAATCTAGAAAATCTATATTGCTCTTTTTCCGAAGTATAATTATTTTCTTTAATAATATCGAACAAATATTCTTTATCGGTGTCTATCAGTTTTTTAATTGCAGCTTCTACTCTTGCAGCTATTACTAAAGCAATTGCACCTTTATCTTCAATTTTTAGATTTGCGTTTTTAATTCCGAAATAATTTAATATCTCTTCGCTTTCTTTTTTTATGCTATCGCCAAAAAGAACATTTACTTTGCTTTGGATATCGAGTTGTATTCCACCACTATTGGTTAGTTCTAAAGTAACAAAACAATCGGAACGAACTTTTTTTCCTATATTTCCTGCTGTTGCTATCTTATTTTTCATATTTTTTTGTTTTTTTATTTTCTGTTACAAATATAACAAATCGAATTGTCATTGATAAATTATTAGTTGTTAATTATACTTTGATAGATTAAACAGAATTACAATTTTTCAGTTTTTTTGCCTCTAACCCTAAAGGGAAAAGGCTAAAAATCAATCTGTTCCCTTTAGGGAGCAAGGGTAAAACAGGTTGATTTTGTGTTAAAGCATAATATGTCAAAGTAGAATTAATTATAAACGATTAATGGTAAATTATAAATAAAATCAATTTTACATATCAATCACTGCTTATAAGCACAGTCGGGAATAAAAAAAACGACACAAAAAATTGTGTCGTTTTTAATAATACAGATATTTTTAGTGTTTACATTAAGAAACTTAATAAAATACCGGCACCTATAGCAGAGCCAATAACTCCCGCAACATTTGGAGCCATTGCATGCATAAGTAAATGATTTTTAGGGTCGGCTTTAAGTCCTTCTATTTGTACTACACGCGCACTATCAGGAACAGCAGAAACACCTGCAGCTCCAATTAATGGATTTATCTTATTATCACCTTTAAGGAAAACATTCATTAATTTAGCAAATAATAAACCACCAACAGTAGCAACCATAAATGAGAGTGCACCTAAACCAAATATCATCATCGATTTTGGAGTAAGAAATACATCAGCCTGAGTTGATGCCCCAACAGTAATCCCTAAGAGTATTGTAACTATATCGACTAATGAGTTTCTAGCTGTATCGGCCAAACGTCGTGTAACAGTAGATTCCTTCAATAAATTTCCGAAGAACAACATACCTAATAAAGGTAATGATGTAGGAGAAATAAATGCTGTTAATATTAAAGCAATAATAGGGAATAATATTTTCTCTAGTTTAGAAACCGCTCTAGGAGGTTTCATTCTAATTAGTCTCTCCTTCTTTGTTGTAAGTAATTTCATAAAAGGAGGTTGAATTATCGGCACAAGAGCCATATAAGAATATGCTGCAATAGCAATAGGTCCAATTAAATGAGGAGCTAATTTCGACGACAAGAATATTGCTGTAGGGCCATCGGCTCCACCAATAATTCCAATAGCACCAGCTTCTGCAGGAGAAAATCCTAAAAATAATGCTCCTAAAAATGTTAAGAAGATACCAATTTGTGCTGCTGCACCAAGCAACATTAACTTTGGATTAGATATTAATGACGAAAAATCGGTCATTGCACCAATGCCTAAGAAAATTAATGGAGGATAAATACCTTGACGAACACCAAAATAGAGATAATTCAACACACTACCTTCTTCATAAATTCCTAGCTTTAAGTTAAATCCTTCGGCTTGAAAAAATGGAATATTCCCAATAATAATACCAATACCAATAGGAATTAGCAGTAATGGTTCGTACTCAAATTTAATAGCAAGAAAGATAAAAAACATCCCTACAAAAAGCATAAGAATATTTCCCCAAGTAACATTCGGGAATCCGGAAAACTCCCAAAAATTCAATACTCCTGCCACAGCGCCAGAATATCTTGTAAACTTATCATTTTCAAGAAAGAATACTCCATCTCCTTTATATTCGACAGTACGAGTATTCAAATTTTCGTCATCAAAATTAAGAATAATAGTATTGTCTTCTACTTTCCAATTTCCTTGATACTTCTTTTTTGTAGAATCTAAAACAAAGGTCTTGTTCTTATAGAAACTTATTTGTTTGTATCTTTTAACAGTTCGATCGGTATTTGCAGACAATTTATATCCTTCAGATCTGCTAACCCATTTACCATTGATTAGTTCTTTATTTATATCATTGGCACTTGAATTAAAATTACTTAAAAGCACTAATACAAAAGCCAGTATGATAAACCTAAGTTTTTTCATATATTTATTAATATTTACTTTTTTACTCAATCTCAGCTAAAACATCATTCTGTAAAACGGCATCACCTTCGGCAACTTTAATGCTAGAAATAATTCCATCCTTTTCAGAATCGATATTATTTTCCATTTTCATTGCTTCCATAATTAAAATAGTGTCGCCTTTTTTAACTTCATCACCTTCTTTTTTCAATACTTTGAAAATATTTCCAGGCAATGGAGCAGTTAGCTGAGATGCCCGCCTACTAACAGTTTTCTTAATCTTACTGTCTTTTCGTGTTACCTGAACTGATGGACGAGTTAAAATAGGTGTCTTACTTTGCTTAATTTCTTCTTGATGCACCTCTACTTCATACTCGGAGCCATTAACATCGATAGTGGCAATATTCTTTTCGAAGTCTTTTACCTCTACATCGTAATTATTACCTCTTATTGTAAATTTAAACTTTTTCATGTTTTTTAAATTAATTTTTTGGCCAATTTCGTATTCCATAGATTTTTGAACTCCATGGAGAATATCGCCTTCCTACATGTTTAATAGTAATAATATTACTTTCTTCGTCGTGTTGCTCAGAAAAAAACAAATTAAGAGACATTGCAATTGCAGCACTTACTTCGTTAGAAATATTATAAGAATCATCACAATCTGTTTCTGCTTTTAATTTGGCTTTTCTCTCTATTCTCTGCTTCTTTCTTGAATTATAATATATTAAATTCGGAATATTACTAAATATTACTACTAATAATACTAATGCCAAAAACACTATTATCCAGCCTACAATTGCTATTGTATAACCTTGCGTAGCAATCGCAAATACACATTTTATTTCACCTAATATTGGTATCATATAATTTATAATTTATAAAGGTATGTTAGAATGTTTTTTTGGTGGATTAGTATCCTTTTTAGTTGCTAAAGTTTGGAATGCCCTAATAACTCTAAAACGAGAATTACGAGGTTCAATAATATCATCGATATATCCCATTTGTGCAGCTTGATAAGGATTAGCAAATTTCTCTTGATATTCTGCTTCTTTTTCGGCTAAGAATTTTGCTCTTTCTTCGTCGTTTTCGATTTTTTTCATTTCGCGCCCATAAAGCACTTCAACAGCACCTTTACCACCCATAACAGCAATCTCGGCAGAAGGCCAAGCATAATTAATGTCACCACGTAATTGTTTAGAACTCATTACATCGTGAGCACCACCATAAGATTTACGTAATGTAATAGTTACTTTAGGTACAGTAGCTTCACCATATGCAAACATTAATTTTGCTCCATGAATAATAATACCCCCAAGTTCTTGTGAACTACCCGGTAAGAAACCCGGAACATCAACAAGAGTAAGAATAGGAATATTAAAAGCATCGCAAAAGCGAACAAATCTGGCAGCTTTTCTTGAAGCATCGATATCTAAAACTCCGGCTAAGAAATTTGGTTGATTAGCAACAATACCAACAGGCATACCATCTAATTTAGAAAATCCGGTAACAATATTCTTTGCGTAATGTCGGTGTGTTTCTAAAAATTCACCATTATCGACAATAGAATATATTACATCTTTTACATTATATGGTTTATTAGGATTCTCAGGAATAATCTCGTTTAATGCATCGTCTAATCTATCGATAGGATCGTTATTTTCTGTTGCTGGAGGTTCTTCAAGATTATTTGATGGTAAATAACTTAATAATTTTCGTATTAACAATAAACCTTCTTCTTCGTCTTCGAGTTTAAAATGAGAAACACCCGATTTTGATGAGTGCATATTTGCTCCGCCTAAATCGTCGACAGTAATTTCTTCTCCGGTAACAGTTTTAACAACCTTCGGACCGGTAACAAACATATAACTGGTATTCTCGGTCATCATAACAAAATCGGTTAATGCAGGAGAGTAAACTGCTCCACCGGCACAAGGACCAAAAATTGCAGATATTTGAGGAATTACTCCGGAAGCTAAGATATTTCGCTCGAATATTTCAGCATATCCGGCTAAACTATCAACACCTTCTTGAATTCTAGCTCCTCCACTATCATTAATTCCAATTACCGGAGCACCAACTTTCATAGCCATATCCATTACTTTGCAAATCTTTTTTGCAAAAGTTTCTGAAAGCGAACCTCCGAAAACTGTAAAGTCTTGAGAATATACATAAACTACACGACCATCGATAGTACCTGAACCTGTTACAACACCATCGCCATATATTTTATTTTTCTCCATTCCAAAGTTTGTACAACGATGTGTAACAAACATATCAAATTCTTCAAAACTTCCTTCATCAAGAAGCATCTCGATTCTTTCGTGAGCCGTAAATTTCCCTTTTTTGTGTTGGGATTCGATTCTTGTTTCGCCGCCGCCTAATTTGGCTTTAGCTCGTAAATCAATTAATTGTTTAATCTTATCTTGTTTATTCATTACGAAAATTAGAAATTATTAAATATCTAGTGATTATATAATTTATTTATTTTTATCTTCACAAAGCTCTGTTAATACACCATTTGTCGATTTTGGATGTAAAAAAGCTATACTTAAGCCTTCGGCTCCACTACGAGGAGTCTTATCTATTAATCTTACACCTTTTTTTTCTGCTTCTTTAAGCTTCTCTTCAATATTCTCTACAGCAAATGCCATATGATGCATTCCTTCGCCTTTTTTCTCAATAAACTTTCCTATTGGACCTTCAGGATCTGTCGATTCTAATAACTCAATTTTTGTTTGTCCTACTTTAAAAAAGGCTGTTTTTACTTTTTGCTCTTTTACTTCTTCAATGTTATAACATTTCAGACCTAAAATTTCTTCATAATATTTAATCGACTCGTCAAGACTCTTGACTGCAATTCCAATATGCTCAATATGTGATGGTTTCATATATATATATAATTTTTTTACAAAAGTATTTATTATATATATAACACACTAATTATTTTAATAAAAATATTTAGTAATAAATGTTGTTTCTCAACATGTTTATAAAGTTCTTATATTTATTTTTTTACTGAGATATAAGATTCTAAATAAAAGTAAACATATTTTACAATTATTATGATTAATGTACAATTAAGTATTTATTGATTTCTCGAATAATAGAAACTTATTATTTTAGATTTTATTCGATAATGGCATCGTATATTACTTGCTGTATATTTGTTCTCACATTCATTTTAACTAATTTTGAATTATCTTGATTTGGATGTATTCTGTTTGAAAGAAAGATATATAAAATCTCGGTTTCAGGATCAACCCATACCATTGTGCCTGTAAATCCGGTATGTCCAAAACTTTTACCCGACACACATTGGCAAGTAGGTCCTACTTTCGAATAATCCATCTGAGGTTTATCGAACCCTAAAGCTCTTCTGTTTCCATTTTTTAAAAACGGACTTGTAGTAAAGTATTTTATTGTAGTATCGTTAAAAAATTTATTTCCTCCGTAATTTCCATTTTGCAGATACATCTGCATTATTTTTGCTAAATCGTTGGCAGTAGAAAAAACTCCAGCATGACCACATACACCACCTAGCATTGCGGCTCCCGGATCGTGAACATAAGCTTGTAATAATTGTTTTCGAAAAATCATATCTACTTCTGTTGGAACTATCTCGTTTTTCGAGAATCGCTTAAGCGGGAGATAGCCTGTTCTATCGGCTCCAAGCTTTTTATAAAAATTATTATCTACATATGTTGGAAAATCTTCATTAGTAATATTTTCTATTATCTTGTAAAAATAATAAAATCCTAAATCGCTATAATGATACTTTTTTTTCTCGAGTAATGATGATTTTCTTATCATATCGTAAATAGAATCGCGAAACGAATCAAGAATATAAAAATTGTCAGCAATTTTTGTGGTATAAGCTTCTTTTTTTACAACAGAATAAATACTATCTTGAAGAATAAAATTCTTAGCTAAATAAAATCCTTTTCCAATTTTATAAGGATATTCTTCAGAAAATTTTGTGCTATAAATATCTTTATCGGGATATACTCCTCGTAAAGTTTTAATATAATATGGTATCCATCCATTTAATCGTGCCTGATGAGTAAGAATATCTATAATTTGTAAATCGCCTTTATTGGTTGTATCTAATTTTGGGAGATAATAGGCAAGATTTGTATCGATATTGAATTTCCCTTCATCATATAATTTCATTATTGAAGGCATAGTTGCAACAATTTTTGTTATCGAAGCAATATCGTATATATCATTATTTTTTACTTCTTCTTTTTTTTGATATGTATGATACCCAAACGATTTTTTATAAAATACTTTTCCGTATCGGGCTGCAAGAATTTGACAACCGGGAGTAGCATGAACCTTTATTGCATTGTTGGCAATAGAATCTATCTTCATTAATTCGTTTGACGACATTCCAACATCTTCGGGAATAGTATAATTTAACCTATTTAAACTTTTTGTATCTATACCTGTTCCGATTGGGAATTTTGGCTCTATAGATACCGGCAATTTCCCTTTTGCTGCTAATCCCCCAAAAATAATTTGAGCCGATATACTTTGAGTAATCTTATCATCATGATACGACATTATTAAAGCATCAAGATCGGTATTTTTAAACAGTTTTAAACTATATGGATTTGCAAATACATCAACAATTACTTTTGTTTTTTTCGATAGTTTATTAATAAATTCAATATATTGATTTTTTACTCCATAATTTTTGTATAAAGAATTATTTGTATTATGAATCCCAACAATTACAAGATTATAGCTTTCTAATTTATTAATTAATATATCGAAATTCTCGTCTGCAACATAATTATCTACCGACATATAATTACTTAATGTCGATTGAAAAATATTAACTGTTTTACCTCCCAAATTTACCGAAGCAACTTTTAAAGTATCGAGTTGTTTTAAAGGAATTAGCTTATTTTTATTTTCAACTAATGTTATTGACTGTTCAATAAGTTTTCTTTTAGTAAGTTGGTATTTTATCTTATTCAAATCGCTATCGATATTCTCTAAATTAATTGTGTCTCCATCGATATTCGATTTTGTTTTTATTTTATCTAAACCTGACCAATATTTTAATTCTAGTATTTTTTTACAACTTTCGTTGATTTGTTCTTTGGTAATATATCCTTTACGTACATATTGCTTTATTTTTGATATCGACCGAGAAACATATTGCGGAAATAATAATATATCGTTTCCGGCAAGTAAAGCCATGGCTTCAATATCGCCATGTTTATAATCGTTTGTAATTCCTTTCATGTTTAATGCATCGGTAATTGCAAGACCTTTAAATCCTAATTCGACTTTTAAAATATTTGTAACAATATTTTTCGATAATGTAGAAGGTAAATTATTTTTTTCTAATGAAGGAACATTCAAATGAGCAACCATAATACCACCAACACCATTATTTATCATCTGTTTAAATGGGTAAAACTCTAAAGAATCTAATCGTTTCTTCGAATGCTTAATTGTAGGTAATGTTTTATGCGAATCTTTATCTGTATCGCCGTGCCCGGGAAAATGTTTAGCTGTAGCAAGAACATAATTATCTTGCAAACCTCTCATATACATTATTGATTTGTTTGCCACATTCTCTCTATTTTCTCCGAAAGAACGATTATTAATTACCGGATTACGAGGGTTATTGTTTATATCGGACACAGGAGCAAAATTTACTTGTACACCAATCCGTTTTAGCTGCTCGGCAATATCGGCACCCATTTGATATATTAAAGAATCGTTTTGAATTGCTCCAAGGGTCATCTGACGTGGATAATTTATTGTATTATCGAGTCGCATTGCCAAACCCCATTCGGCATCAATACCAATAAGTAATGGTGTTTTCGAAATTGATTGATAGTAGTTTGTTAATTTTGCTTGAGCAACAGGTGTTCCTTGAAAAAATATTAACCCTCCTATCTTATATTTCTCTACCAGATATTTTATCTCTGCAATATGTTTTTCGCCTTTATTAGAATATGCTGCAACCATAAACAATTGCGATATCTTTTCGTCGTACGACATAGAATTGAATACCGAATCGACCCATTCGGAAGATTTGAATATTTGTGTACCGGAATTGTTATTGTTTAAGTTATCCTGAGCATGTAAATAATTAATACAAAAAACTACACATATAATTAGAGTAAAATATTTTTTCATTGTTTATTCTTTTTTTTATTATTGATATACTAACAAATATTAATGGCTTTTCGCGATTCTAGAATCTTCTTTCTGATTGTGAAAACTAACCAAAATTATTGTTCTACTCATTTATGTTCTATATATACAATTTTATATCTCGTTTTATCTTTTTTTAAATCTTAAATATTTATTGCTGCCAAATGTTAAATAATAGAATATATAAGCAAAAAGAGGCACAATAAATATTAAAAAGTAAATTTCTTCAAAATTCCAAAATAGTCTTAATCCAAAATTAATTAATATTATCAAAAATGTAATAGGGACAATCCATTTTCCATGTCTAAATCCGGTCAATTCGTATTTTTGAGTTTTATTTTCAATAGAATTAAAACTTATTGTTTTACTTCTGCACCAATCAATTTTTGCACTTAATTGATGTTCTCCCGGTTCAATTTCGAATTTTTTTATTTCATTATTTCTAATTGTTCCTATTTTTTGTTCGTCGAGATATACTCCCATATCTCGCATTCTATTATTCCATTCCGAAGTCCGTTTTATTATTAGTTTTGCCATATAATTTTTCCATCAAACAAATTATTTTACAAAAATATTTTATTATTATCGAACACAAACTTACATTTTAATTATCAAGATAAAAATAGATTAAAATAAATTATTTCACTTCATCGTATCTATAACATTCAATCAAATGATCGTTAACTAAACCTGCTGCTTGCATAAATGAATAACAAATGGTGGAACCAACAAATTTGAATCCTTGCTTTTTTAAATCTTTACTCATTAAATCAGATATTATAGTATTTGCAGGAACTTGTTTATTTACACTAAACTTATTAATTATAGGCTTATAATCAACAAATTGCCAAATATATTTATCGAAACTACCATATTTCTGTTGTATTTCGATAAATGCTTTTGCATTATTAATTGTAGCTGAAATTTTTAATTTATTTCTAATTATCCCTTCATTGCTTAATAATAAATTTATTTTCGGTTGTTTGTATTCTGCAATCTTTTTATAATCGAAATTATCGAAAGCTCTTCGAAAATTTTCACGTTTTTTTAATATTGTTAACCAACTCAGTCCGGCCTGAAAAGTATCTAATACAAAATATTCAAATAATAATTTATCATCATGAACAGGCACTCCCCATTCTTTATCGTGATACTCGATTTCGAGTTTATGTTTTGCCCAATTACATCGATTTGCCTCCATTTTATTCAAAATAATATAAAAAATAATATAATTCTACTTTGACAGATTAAACAAAATTAAGATTTTTCAGTTTTTTTGCCCCTAACCCTAAAGGGAGAAAGCTAAAAAATCAATCTGTTCCCTTTAGGTAGCAAGGGTAAAAATAGGTTGATTTTGTGTTAAAGCATAATCTGTCAAAGTAGATATAATAAATATTTAATTTATATGTATAAAAAAAGCTTATTCACAAATGAATAAGCTTTTTCTAAAAACAAACAATCACTACAAATTGAATTTCTTTGCAATATCTTTAGGAAGAACATCTTTATTAATCATAATATCAATTGTTTTATATAAAACAAATGCTTTAGATGCATAAAAATATCCGTTATAGATGTGGTTATCCTCCGACCAAGAATTTTTTATTAAATAAAATTTATTTCCTTTCTGATCGTAAGCAATACCGGTAATATGCATACCATGATCATCGGTAGTAGTATAATTATCGAAACCTTCTTGTCTGTTTTCTTGAGTAATTACCTTTTCGTTTACAGGACCATCGAAACTATATAGCATTTTTTGTTTTTCTTGTCTCGATAATTTCGACCATTTAGATCTTTCGAGATCATCCATATTTTCAATGTTCTTTTCAGGAACAATAGCAAGACCCTTTTTCCAAGAAAATCCTTTTTCGCTAACATCAGCACCCCAAGCAACAGTATAACCTTTATCGATAGAGTTATCGATAATTTTTTCCAATTCGTTTAATTTAACATTATATACTTCATCATAAGCCCAGTTGTCAGGCACTTCAATAATAAACTTTGAATAAAAAGGATGATGTGTAAACGAGGATACTTCAATATAATTATCGGCATCGATTTCTAAATAATCGTCTGCAAAAGATTTTGGAGTATATTCTTTTCCTTTATAAGAAAATTTCTCTGGTACTTTTCCAAGATAAGCATCTAAAATACCTTCAAAACCTTTTTCCCAACTTGTAGTAAGTTCTCTGTTTTTATTCTCAATTACTTGATCTAAATAAGCTTTTAAAATAGCATCAAGTTCCCCATGCACATGTTTCTCTGTACCATATTCTAAGCCGCCATATACATTTTCAGGAACAATACCATATTTTTTAATAACATTAGTAACATCGTGAAAAGCTCCTCCGCCACCAAAATTCAAGTGACCGTGAAATCGTACATATTTCACTGCTTTGTCGATATAAGAATATCTAACAACAAACATCTCTGACAAATCAAATTCTCCTTTTCCTTCACGGATTAATTCAGATTCGATAAACGATAAACCTGAAAAACTCCAACATGTACCGGAACGATATTGGTTTTTAACTGAAGTTGCTTTTAATTGTTTTTTTACTTCAAATTTATAAGAATCATCCTTTTTTGAATCATCTTGTGCAAAAACTGTATTGCCTATTAACAATACTGAAAATAATACTGTAAATAAATATTTCATCTTCATTTTTCAATTTTTAATTAGTTGAACATTACAAATTAACAATAAAACTATTTTATAGACAAAATATTTATAACATAGTTTAAAAGTTTTATGATTCTTTTATTTAATCCTTTTGATTTATTTATCATGACTAGAAACGAATATTAAATACTAACTAAGAATTTAATTAAAAAATATTCTAACATAAAAAAAACCGAGACTAAATATCTCGGTTTTTTTTACCTTGCTTAATCCTTATATCAATTCTTTCATTTTCATCGTTTTAATTACAAGACTAACAATCTCGTCAATACTTAAAGTTTTTGTGTTCAAAATCAAATCGTAATCATAATCATCAATTTTTTTACCGGCAAAATTGTCTCTTAATTTTTTTCTTCTTTTATCATTATCTACTGCAAGTTTTTCTGCTTCGTAATAAGAAATTTTGTGTCGTTCTTTTATTCCGGGAACACGCCACAACAATGGAGCAATTAATCTTACATGTAATGATTTAGGTATTTCTCGAGTAATTGAGGCTCCACAACGACCGACAATTATAGCATTTCCGTCTTCTCCTATACTTAAAATTACTTCTTTTAATGTTTTTTTTATTTTTCTGTCGCTTTTATAATATTTATTCGATAATGCATTTAAAATATCATCAATTGCTCCTCTTTTTTCGTTTTTAAAAACATATTCTATATTCTCGGGTTCTAATCCTAATTCCTTTGCAGCATTTTCAAGTATCTCTTTTGTAACAATTTTCCATTCTTGTTTTTCTTTTCCGGCATGAAGTTCATCGAGTGATTCTGATATTTTTTTTGCAATCATCTTTGCAGGACAACCAAATTCTCGCGATATTGTAACAACAGGACCCACTTCTAAGAAATCTATCTCTTCTCTATTATTTTTATGCCTTTCTTCTAAATATTTAAGTAAAATATTCCCCATATTATATGATATTTACAGTTAGTTCAACACTTTTATCTTTTTTACTAATTTATAAAAAAAAATGAAGAAAGCAAATTAATAATTTAATTCAGACTTTTTATTTTTTTTATTTCAGAAATTCACAAGAATAATAAATATTATTTATCTCCGGTGTTGAATTTGAATAATAAGCTTGAATATGCGGTTTTATAAAAACAATTTTGATTTTATAATTCCCATTTTATGAAAAAGATATTGAAAAGAAACTTTCATTACTCCAAAACCATATTTAAGACTATTCAAAAAATCTATACTCGAAGCATCATCAAAATATCTTGTCGGGCACGTAAGCTCTCCAATTTCGTATGATTTCGAGAAAATCTGAACAATTATTTGATTATCGAAAACAAAATCGTTTGAGTTATTATTATAATTGATAGATTTAAGCACTTCGGCAGAAAAAGCTCTATATCCGGAATGATATTCAGATAAATTTTGATTTATCAATATATTTTGAAAAACAGTTAAGAACCTATTCGTAATATATTTATACAAAGGCATTCCTCCTTTTCTTGCACCATTTCCAAGAATCCGTGATGCCAAAACTACTTGATATACATTATTTGCAATAATACTTACCATAGCAGTTATAAGCTTTGGAGTATATTGATAATCGGGATGTAACATAACAATAATATCGGCACCTAATTCTAAGGCTTTATTATAGCATGTTTTCTGACTCCCTCCATATCCGGTATTCTTATTGTGTAAAATAATATTTTTAATATTCAGTTTATTTGCAATATCAAGTGTATTATCATTACTCTTATCGTCGACCAATATTATATCGTCGACAATATTTAAAGGAATTTCGTTATAGGTCTGTTCTAATGTTTTAGAAGCATTATACGACGGTAAAACAACAATTACTTTTTTCCCTTCAATCATTTCTTTTCTTGTTTAATACTTTCTGACTTAATAAAACATTTCTTAGCCATGTCTTCGTTCCCAATCTGTTTATAACTAATTCCCAAATTAATATATAATTGATAATCGTTTGGCTTGAGTTTTAAAGCATAGTTAATAATTTGTATAGATTTTTCGTAATTTTTGTTTAAACCATATGCCACACTCAAATCTTTTAAGGCTGGAATATTATTTTTACGAATATTACATGCTCTTTCGAGATAATAAATTGATTTATCGAATTCACCTTTATATTGTCCCAGCAACTTACCTAAAGCATAATTAACATCAAACCTATTAGGATTAATTTTCATATAGTCCTTATAAACAGATATCTGATAATCAACATCTTTATTGTCGGCAAATATCGAATTTGTGTTTTTATATACCTTATCGAAATTTGACGACTTAACTAATATACGTTTATAATAATAAAATGTAGAATCGAGATTTCTATTATACTCGTAATGAGCATTCCCAAGCAATAATAATGCATCATTATATTTAGGATAAATACTTACTGCTTTTCGTAAATATTTTATTGATTTAATAAACAGTTTTTCTTTTTTGTTTTTATTCGATTCGTTAATAGCTTCTTCGAGCAATTTACCCCCTGCCGATGTATTACTTTTTGCACTATTTTCTGATGTCATAACATCGGTTGTAAATAATACTAAATCGTTTTTCCACGCTTTATTTCTATCTATTGTTTTAAAACTATATAATACAATAAGTGCAAATAGTGATATAATTATAATATATGATTTCTTTACTTTTTGAAAATAAATAGTAAAAACATATGATAGAATTATTACAAAACCTAGTGATGAAAAAAACAGAAATCTCTCATTCATAAAAGTCCCTACCGGAAAAATAATATTAGAAACTATAAATAATGGTATCAGAAATATAATAATCGCAAATGCAATAATGTTTTTTGATTTTAACTTTAAAACCGACCACGTTGTTATTACCACATATACAATTAGAGACAAAATTACCCATATATTATTCCAATTAACATACGAAATATGAAATGGATAATAATCGAAGGTTAAAGGATGCGGGAAAACTATCAATTTTATATATAAACCTAAAGTATAGATAATTGTAGCATATTTTTCGCTAAGACTTGCATACAAAAAAGGATTATTCATTAATTCTGTTGGTTGCTCAATATTAAAGCCTCCTAAAATTTCTGTTCGAATAATTAAAAATATTACTAATGGTATTATCAAAAAAACTTCAATTTTTAGAACTCTTTTCCAATCGGTTTTCTTCTGATAAAAATAAATAGCTAAAGGAATTAATATGATAAACGAAACAGAATTCTCTTTAGAAAGAAGCGCTACAAAAAATAAAATACTAACAATTACACCATTCTGAAATTTTAGATTATCAGAATACTTTATAGCAAATAATAAACTTGCTAAAGAAAACAATAAAGCCAATATTTCGTCCCGACCTTTTATATTTGCAACTACTTCGGTATGTATAGGATGAGTTATAAATAATATTGAAGTAAGAAATGCAAACAGAAACACATTATCGATTTTACTATTCGATGAAAATATTTTTTTTGTGAGAATAAATATTAATATCCCAATAAGGGCATATAATATTATGTTTAAAAAGTGGCTAATATGTGGATTTGCACCAAAGAATTCATACTCTATTGCAAAAGTAACAAGAGATAATGGTCGATATCGTCCACCCGAAACTAGCTTCTTTTGCTTTCCGAAAAACCCTGTAAACGAATCGTTTGTAAGAATATCTGATATGCCATCAATCCCATTTTTTGTAAATTGATTTTCTGTAATAACAATAGCATCGTCGAGAGCATAATCGTTCTTTATAGAATTTCCATATATTACAAAAGCTATAATAATTATAACAATATATAATATATAAGAATATTTCGGCTTATTATTAAAATTCATTTTTAATAGTTTATGCTAATATAAAAATAATTGGGATAATTTACCGACAATTAATCATTAAATAAAATCATACTAATTGTAAAATAATTATAGGATTGTTTTACATCAAAGAAAAAATAAACAATAAGCTCCAAAGATTCAAGAAAATACCCTTAAATAAACCATAAGTTTATTGAAGAATATATAATTATTTATATTATTCAAACCTTGGTTCACATTAATTTTTCTTTAATACTCGTAATTGTAATATGAGAGTAATTATTGCTAAAAATAAAAAAGTAAGTCCCGAAACCAATAAAGCCTCGCTAAGTGTATATTTATCGATATACCAACCAATAAAAGGGCCAATAATTGCGAAGAATATTCGAATAACAAAATTACGTACCGAAAGCACTGTTGCCCTAATATTTGAATCTGTTAAACGGTTTATATAATCTTTTAATACAGGAGTTGCTACACCTCTAACAATATAAAAACCAAAAAGAATAACTATTCCACTATATGTGTCAATCTGACTAACTATGATATATCCCAAAGGGATTAGAATAGCAATAAAAATAAATATTTTTCGAGGCTTCATTATTTCTTCGAGCATATGAGCATACATAGCTGCAAATCCAACAACAAGGTTTAAGAAAGTCCATAAAATACCATACATTGATAAAGGCAAATCTATTAATTTAAAATATGGTTGAACAAACCATGCCATTACCAGTGTAGATGCACCAATAACCGACGAAAAAATAATATTCCATCGCAATTTGATATTCTCTATTAACGAATACTTTACAATACCTATAATGTCTTTAAACTTAGCATTAACAAGTTTTCCGTGTCTTTCGGGTTCTATCAACAATATAGCTGCAGGAATACCAATTAAAGCAACAAGTGTTTGAGCATAATACGGTGTTCTTAAGCTAATAGTAGCCAATAAACCACCAAATACTCCGGCAATTGCTTCTGCAAAATTTCCTGCAGAAATAATTCGTCCTTCATATTTCATATATTTATCTGCTTTCCCCATCACAAGTAAAGAATCGTACAACATTGCCGAATCGGCACCCGATATTAAACTTTGTCCAATACCAAGTATTATTTCGGCAATTGCAAAACCCCAAAAACCATACGAAAAACTATAACAAACAAACCCAAAGAAACCCATAATTGTTCCTATTATCATTGTATGCTTTCGTCCTAATACATCGGCTAAATATCCCGAAGGAATTTCTAAAATAACAATTGCAATAGAATATATAGTTTGTAAAAGGAAAATTTCTTTCATTTCTAAACCATTCTCTTGATAAAAGAGAACAACAATCGGCATAAATAGCATAAACCATTTTGCTATCTTTATAAGATATAATCGTGGTATGTTTTTTTTTATATTTTGTTGCATAATTCTTCTCAAAAACACAAATGTAAGCTAGTATATCATTAAATAAAATATCTGATAAAATATTTATTAAAAAATCTTTTTAAATAACAAAAGACAATCTCATTTTATTGTAGATTTGTAGTATTAAATATGAAATTAAAATTATTGATAAAATAAAATTTTATTATTATGAAAATGACCTTGATTGAAAAAATTATCGCAAATCATTCGGATCAAAAGACTGTTAAACCCGGCGATATTGTTGATATTGTTATTGATGCAAGAGCAGCTCGCGATTTCGGAGGAGCAAATGTTGTAAAAAATATTCTCGACAACAATTTACATATCGACGATATTTCGAAAACATTTTTTACTTTCGATTGTAACCCAACCGGATCCGATCAGAAATATGCTGTTAATCAGCAAATTTGCAGAAATTTTGCCCGCGAACGCGGAATCAAAGTTTACGATTTAGAAAACGGGATTGGTACACACACCCTAATTCATGACGGATTAGTATATTCAGGTGCTACTTCGATAACAACCGATTCTCATGCTAATATCTTGGGAGCTGTTGGAGCATTTGGACAAGGAATGGGCGATAAAGATATTGCTGCATCATGGAATAGTGGAAAAGTTTGGTTTAAAGTACCAAAATCTGTTAAATTAAATATTAATGGAAATCGTCCCGATGGATTATCGGCAAAAGATATTGTTCTTAATTTACTTAACAAATTTGGAGCTAACACATTATTAGGTTATTCTATTGAGATTTATGGCAAAGATATCGACAAATTATCTCTCGACGAAAGAATTACTATCTCATCTATGGCAACAGAAATGGGTGCTATAATTATTTTCTTTACTCCAAACGAAGCAATTATAAAATATAGCGAAGAACGTTCGGGTAAAAAAATCGAACTTATAAAAGCCGACACCGATGCTAATTATGATCAAGAAATTGATTTGAATTTTGAAGATTTTGTCTCTCGGATTTCTCGCCCGGGAAAACCTCACGATGCTGTTGAAATAAATAAGGTTAAGAAAATAAAAATTGACTCCGGCTTTATTGGCAGCTGTACAAACGGTCGCTACGAAGACATGAAAGCTGCAGCTGATGTATTAAAAGGACAAAAAATTGCTCCAGGAGTAGTTCTAAAAATCGTTCCTTCAACCAACGAAGTATGGGAACAATGTTTAGATAATGGCTTAATTAAAATTTTTAAAGATGCAGGAGCTCTTTTATCGAATGCAGGATGTGCCGGTTGCGCTGCCGGACAGGTTGGACAAAACGGAAAAGGAGAAATAACAATTAGTACAGGAAACAGAAATTTTCCCGGAAAACAAGGGAAAGGAGATGTTTATCTAGCATCCCCTGCTGTTGTTGCTGCATCGGTTATTGCCGGATACATAACTACTCCGGATGATATTCCTGACGAACCTGCTACTTTCGACAATTTATTAAAACCACAAGAAGAAATCGAAAAAAAGGAAATTGAAAATACTGTCGATAAAGAAAAAATACTAGAAGGTAGAGTATGGTATATTAAACAAGACGATATTGATACCGATATGATTTTCCATAATCGTTATTTATCAATTACAGATATTAACGAAATGGGTCAATATACTTTCGACAATCTTGAAGGTTACAAAGATTTCGCTACTAAAGCAAAACCAGGCGATATTGTAGTTGTTCAAAAGAATTTTGGTAGTGGAAGTTCTCGTCAACAAGCTGTTGATTGTTTTAAAGCACTTGGCATACAAGCTATTGTTGCCGAATCGTTTGGAGCAATTTACGAAAGAAACGCTATAAATGCAGCTTTCCCTATAGTACGTTACAATTCTCTCGACAAACTTGAATTGGAAGATAAAGATACTATTAAAGTAAACCTTGAAACAGGCGAAATAACAAATACTAAAAATAACAAAACAATTAAAACCGAACCATTCTCTGATGTACAAATGGAAATATATCAGAATGGAGGACTTTTCTAATTTAAAAGGCAATAAACAGTCGGCAGTAAGCAGTAAGCAAACTGTAGACTGTAAATTGCAGACTGAATAATAACAATAAAAAACAAAAACATGAGCCCAAAAACTTTTGTAGAAAAAATATTCGATGCCAAATGTGGAAGCATAGTATTCAAAAAACCCGATATTATACTAACTCACGATAATACAGCTAGTATAAAAAAGACTTTTGAAAAAATGGGTGGCGAAAAAATTGCCGATCCAAATCAATTATTAATAGTACTTGATCATAACGCACCACCAACAAATGCAAAACTTGCTACCGATTATCAGCACATTCGCGACATAGCAAAATCGCAAGGGGTAAAGAATTTTTACGATGCAGGAAAAGGAATATGTCATCAAATTATGTCGTACCATGCAATGCCCAAAATGATAATTGTCGGTAGCGACAGTCACACATGTACCGCCGGAGCCTTTAACGCTATGGCCGCAGGCATAGACCGTACAGAAGCCGCCGGATTATGGAAACGAGGCGAAACATGGTTTAGAGTTCCCGAATCGATAAAAATTACCTTAAAAGGGAAATTAAATAAAGGTGTTTATGCAAAAGATATCTCGCTGTGGATAATTGGTATGATAGGCTCGGCAGGAGCAAATTATAATTCAATAGAATATCACGGCGACGGAGTAAAGCATCTCTCTATTGCTCAAAGAATGACTTTAACAAACCTTGCATCTGAAATGGGAGCTAAAAATGCAGTTTTCCCTCCCGACGAAGTACTGGCAAAGTTTTACAATAAAGATAAAATTGATGGCATTTGGGCCGACCCTGATGCAAAATATGCTAAAGAAATAGATATTGATCTTAGCAAAATTTACCCATTAGTAGCTGCTCCTCATCATGTAGATAACGTAAAAGCTGTATCGGAAGTAGAAGGAACAATCCTTAACCAAGGACTAATTGGAACATGTACAAACGGACGACTCGAAGACATTAGGATAGCTGCTGAGATATTAGACGGGAAAGAAGTTGCCAAAGGATTTCAATTATTAGTTCTTCCTGCCTCGCAGAAAATATATCTTCAAGCAATTGAAGAAGGAATAATTACAAAACTTATTAACGCCGGAGCAAACGTATTAAGTCCATCATGTGGCCCATGTTTGGGAACAGGACAAGGAATTCCGGCTGATAACTTTAACGTAATATCAACAGCTAACAGAAACTTTAAAGGTAGAATGGGTAACAAAACAGCAAACATTTATCTTGCCTCCCCTGCTACTGTTGCATATTCGGCAATAGAAGGAAAAATTACCGACCCTCGTGGACAAAAACATAATGATAAGTTCCCATATAAAAAAGAGCAAAGTTCTACAGTTGAAATAAACAATAACGATAACAGAAAAATAAATAACACCTGGAATTATTCTGATATCGATGACTTAAATACCGACCAAATGTTTGCAGGAAATTTAACTTACAATGTTCTAAGTTCTGACCCTGAAGCAATAATGCCTCATCTTTTTAAAGGATTCGATGAGAATTTCTCCGACAATGTAAAAAAAGATGATATTATTATTGCCGGCGATAATTTCGGTTGTGGAAGCTCACGCGAGCATCCTGCAGTAGGCTTGGGACATGTTGGCGTTAAAGCTGTTATTGTAAAATCGAGTAATCGAATATTCTATCGTTCGTGTATTAATCAAGGATTACCGCTAATTGTTAATCCCGAAATAGTAAATAACTATAAAGCCGGCGATAAAGTTGATATAGATTTTAGTAATGGAGTTATTTCGCTTAACGAGAAGAAATTCAATTTTGCTCCCCTACCCGATAAACTAATGCAAATTATCGATAAAAAAGGACTTGTTAATTGGATAAAATCTATATAAACTAAATTACTTATAAAAAAAACCTTTCCATAGCAGGAAAGGTTTTTTTATAAATCCAATGCTCATCTTTTTGCTCAATCAGGAGATGTAACAAATGCAATTAGAATGAAAGCAGAAAAATCATAAAAAAAGAAATAATTAATGGAATTGATAAAACTTCTATTCGTAAGTTAAAGTTCTTTGCAAAAGGAAAAACTAATTCAAATTTTATAGAAGTTATGAGTTGCGAAAATGGGTGTATTGGAGGTGTAAATACTCTGATAAAAGGAAACCAAGGAACAAAAGTATTTATCGAAAATCAAAAAGAGATAAATTCTTAGTTCTATCAACTTTTGAATGTTTTTTTAAAATAATTATACTATTTGTTTTTGTATTAAATATATTTTTTTACTTTTGCATCGCTTAAGAAAATTGGTCTAGTAGCTCAGCTGGATAGAGCAACAGCCTTCTAAGCTGTAGGTCCCAGGTTCGAATCCTGGCTGGATCACTTTTAAAGGTCATTACAATATGTAATGACCTTTTTTTATTAGATATAAATTATACAAGTTTTGATAAAAAATATTAAAAAAATTCTAGAGCAATTTTCTTATTTTTTTATTAAGTTATTAACAATTGTTAATTTATGTTAAAATACTCTTTTGAAAACTCCATTATTTAAGCAACAAGAACAATTCTTTTGTTAAAATGCATGTTAATATATTTTTCTCACTAAAGGTAACCATAGCATTTATTTTCAATATAGTTTAACATATAATTGTATGTAGAGCAAGAATTATTAATATAATTTTAACTATTATGTAACAATCAATAACTAATCTTGCATAATAAAATAAGAAACAATCTATTAATTCAAACCTTTAAATTAATATCTAATGAAAACCTTTAAAAGTAAAATTTTGATTTTAGCAATAATGCTAATTTCTATGTCGAATTTAGCTTTTTCTCAAGGATCTACAACTTCCGCTATGAATGGGAAAGTAACCGATCCAAACGGAGAAACACTTCCGGGAGCTAATGTTATTGCTGTTCACACACCTACAGGTGCAGAATTTGCAGGAATAACCAATTCTAATGGCTATTTTAACTTACAAAACCTTAGTGTAGGCGGTCCTTACACTATTACTGTTTCTTTTGTTGGTTTCAAAAACTTTGTAAAAAAAAATATTTATCTAAATCTTGGTCAAACATTCCGTTTAGATGTTACAATGAGCGAAACAGCAATAGATATTGTTGAAGTAGTTGTAACAGCAAAACGTGTTCAAGACTACAGAGTAATTGATGGTAACAGAACCGGAGCCGAAACTGTTATTGGGAGAGATCAATTAGATAATCTTCCATCGATAAACAGAAACATCTCCGATATCGCAAGATTAACTCCTCAAGCAAATGTTGATGACAATGGAGCTATTTCTATTGCAGGTATTAATAACCGATATAACTCAATCTCTATTGATGGAGCTGTTAATAACGATGTTTTTGGTTTAGCTGCTACCGGAACTAATGGTGGACAAACAGGTGGAACACCATTCAGCATGGATGCTATTGAACAATTCCAAGTTGTATTAGCTCCTTACGATGTTCGTTTCAGTGGTTTTGCCGGAGCAGGTATTAATGCCGTTACTCGTAGTGGTACAAACAAAATAGAAGGTTCTGCTTACTACTTTTTAAGAAATGAAAGTCTAGCAGGAAAAACTCCTACTAACGTAAGTGAAGATAATCGCGAGAAACTTCCTGATTTTAAATCAGAGACTTATGGTTTCCGTGTTGGTGGCCCTATTATTAAAAATAAACTATTCTATTTTGCAAGTGTTGAATTACAAAGAGACGATACTCCTCAACCATTCGATTTTGCAAATTATGATGGAAATTCTTCGCAAGCTGATTTAACAACTCTATCAGATCTATTAAAAAATACTTATGGATATAATCCCGGAGGATATTTGAATAATAATCGCACTTTAGAAAGCGATAAATTATTCTTCCGTATTGACTATAACATTAATAAAACTCATAAATTAATGGTTCGTCATAGTTACACAAAAAACGTTTCTGTTAATGCTAGTGGATCTTCTAACAGATCGATTAGTTTTTATAATAATGCTGTGTATTTTCCAAGTGTAACAAACTCATCTGCACTTGAATTAAAAAGCAACTGGGCTGAAATGTCGAATAATTTAACTCTTGGATATACAAAAGTAGTTGACGACCGCGACCCTTATGGAGCTAATTTCCCATCGGTAAGAATATATGATGGAAATGGAACAATTTATTTTGGTTCAGAGCCTTATTCAACAGCTAATAAATTAGATCAAGATGTGTTTACCTTAACAGATAACCTAACATTTAATAAAGGTATTCATACAATTACTATTGGAACAAATAACGAACTTAGTTCAACATATAACTTATTTATGAGAAAGAACTTTGGGGAATACAGATATAGTAACCTAGATGATTTCCTTAATAACAATCCTGCATACCAATACGAGAGAGGTTATTCTCTAATCCCCGGCGATATTACCGGTGATGGTGCTAAAGCTGCAGCAGAATTCAAAATGCTTCAATTAGGAGTTTATGGACAGGATGAAATTCAAGTAAACGATCAATTAAAAATTACTGCAGGTATCCGTTTCGATATGCCAATGTTCTTAGACAAACCAAAAGCCGATGATCATTTTAATGCTGTAACATCATCTATGATTCAAAATGCAGGTTACGATTTAGAAGGAGCTAAAGCCGGAGAAATGCCAAAATCTCAAATCTTAATTTCTCCACGTGTTGGATTTAACTGGGATGTAACAGGAAATCAAGACATTCAAGTTCGTGGTGGTGTTGGTGTCTTTACTAGTCGTATTCCTCTTGTATGGCCGGGAGGATCGTTCACAAACAATGGTGTTAATATTGGTGGAGTATATCATAGAAGCTCTTGGGGCGATGATATTTATTTTAACTCTGATTGGAATAATCAATACGAAAATCCTGATTTTGGATATACAGATGCTGCTTATGGTGGACAAGTTGACCTATTTGCAGAAGATTTCAAATTTCCTCAAATGTTCAGAGCTAACTTAGCTGTCGACAAGAAACTTCCTTGGAATATGGTTGGAACTTTAGAAGGAATTTATTCTAAAACAATAAATAACGTTTTATACTATAATGTTAATCTCGACCCTACTACTCAAGAAATGACCGGCGGTCCTGATAACAGACCAATATTTACCGGAAACAGTATTGATCCTGATTATACACGAGTTATGTTAGGAACAAATACAAGCGAAGGATATACTTATAATATCACAGCTCAATTGCAAAAACCTTTCGATAATGGACTAACAGCCAGCATAGCTTATACTTTTGGACGTGCAATGGCAGTAAATGATGGTACATCTTCGCAAAACTCATCGCAATGGAGATATATGGAACAAGTAAATGGTCTTAACAATCTTGATTTATCTTATTCCGATTTTGATTTAAAACACAGAATAACAAGTTATGTTAGCTATTCGAAAGAATTTTTCAATCATGCAAAAACTACTATTAGCATCTATTACAATGGACAAAGCGGCATGCCTCTTTCTTATGTTTACGATGATTATGATGATATTAATGGTGATGGTGAAAAATGGAATAGTTTAATTTATGTACCAAAAGATGCAAGCGAAATTAATCTTATCAATTATGTTGATGGTGAAGGAAATACTGTTACATCTGCTCAACAATGGACTGAATTAGAGAAATTCATAAATAATGATGATTATTTGAAAGACAGAAAAGGTAAATATGCTGAAAGAAATGCTGCTCGTTCTCCTTTTGAAAATATTTTCGACTTAAAATTCTCTCAAGATTTATTTACTGATATTGGAAATAGACAACAAAAAATTTCTTTAACAATCGACATTTTCAACTTCACTAATTTATTAAATAAAGATTGGGGAAGAAAATACTCTGCTGTTAATGGAACATATTCATTAATCGATTTCGAAGGATTTGAAGCTGATGGGACAACTCCTCAATTTACTTTCGAAAATCTAGGTAACAAAATGGATATCTATACTCCCGACGATTCAGGAATTAGCAGTTCTAGATGGCAAGCAAGATTTGGAATAAGATATACATTCTAAAACAAACTATTCAATACTTTAAAAAGCTGTCAGAAATGGCAGCTTTTTTTGTACAAAATCAAATATTATTCACAACTATCATCTTCATAAAAACACTAATTTTCTCTACCTTTGTTAAAAGCTATTAATTAAAAGAAAGTTCTAAAAAAACCAATTATGAAAACAAGAATATTCATCTTTCTAAGTATCATTTTTATATCATTCTCGTGTAAAAACACAATTAAAAACAACAATTCGAATGAACCATATGTTGTTATGCTATCTGTAGATGGTTTTAAGTGGGATTACCCAAAAGATGCAAACACTCCTAACCTCGACCATATTGAAAAAATTGGTGTTCGAGCAAAATCTGTTATTCCTTGTTTTCCTACTAAAACATTTCCGAATCATTATTCTATGGCAACAGGATTATATCCCGACCATCACGGAATAATATTAAACAGTTTTTATGCTCCCGATATCGATAAATATTATTCTATTCCGGATAAAAAAGCGGTACTAAATCCCGATTTTTATTTTGGCGAGCCAATATGGGTAACTGCCGAAAAACAAGGCATAAATAGCGCTTCATATTTTTGGGTAGGCGCCGATACACCACACAACAATGTTCTACCAACTTATCATTATGCATACGACGGCTCAGTTCCATTCGAAGAAAGAATCGATGGTGTTATAAAATGGCTTAACTTACCAGAAAAAGAAAGACCTCATTTAATATTATGGTATATTCAAGAACCCGACAGCAAAGGACATGAAGTTGGACCTCATAATCCCGAAATTTTTTCGATGATTGAATATTTAGATAGTTTAATAGGAGTATTTAATACAAAAATATCCGAATTGCCAATTGCAAAAAATATTAATGTAATAATTACCTCAGATCACGGAATGTGCGAAATAAGCAAAGATAGAACTGTTTATTTATCAGATATAATAAAAGAAGAATGGTGTAAGCATATCGATGGAGGAAATCCGGCATATACAATTGAGGCAAAAGACGAATATTACGATACAGTTTATAATGCCCTATCGAGTACTGAGAATATTACTATTTGGAAAAAAGAATCGACTCCTGAAAGATTACACTATGGTACTAGTGTTCGTGTAAAAGATTTTGTTGTTGTTGCCGATAGTTCATATAGTTTATTAGGAACACATGAAGATATAGCTACTTCAGGTGGCACACATGGCTACGACAATATAAATACCGATATGCATGCCATATTTTATGCTTACGGACCAGCTTTTAAAAATAATTACAAACATCACTCGATAAATAATATCGATATATATCCTTTAATATGCAATATTCTAAATTTAAAACCTGCCGAGATGGATGGAGATTTACAAAATGCTAAAGGAATGCTATTGAATCAAGAATAAATTTTATAACAACATTCATTACTAAACATAACACGTAAAATAAAGGGGTAATTAATCTCTTTATTTATATAGCAGTATTTCATAAACTATGTAAGTTTTAAAAAACGGGATTAGCTAACCCTAGTTTGCTTTAGCGAACGGTAAAAAATCTAATCAAAAAAAGAACTTTAGCCTTTGCTATTAATTTTTTTTCTAAATTTGCATAATTACTCTCTTAACTAAAACAAACAACTAATTAGTTCTACTTTGACAGACTATGCTTTAACACAAAATCAACCTGTTTTTATCCTTGCCCCCTAAAGGGAACAGATTGATTTTTTAGTTTTCTTCCTTTAGGGTTAAGGGCGAAAAAACTAAAAAATCTTAATTCTGTTTAATCTGTAAAATTAGAATATGGAATAAATTGTATTATTAATGACAAATTTCAAGACAATTAAAATATATTGTTCAAATTGTAAAACTCTATTATATAAATATCATAAAGCATGGACATCTTGTAAAATGTTTTAAAGATAGAATTAAGGACGACTATACTAATGACGATTTAAAATGTCCGAAATGTAAAACACAATTTGCCCGCGAAACAACGATATACAAAAATAAAGTTGCGAACAAAATTATTAAAGGCAAGGTATATACAAAAGAATAAAGTACAATTATCAATTATTAATATTATAGACTACTATGGATAAGAAAATTTTAACCGATTTAGTTACTTTTAGAATGCCTTTTGGCAAATACAAAGGCTACTTAATTTGTGATATGCCTGAACACTACCTTCTTTGGTATTCGCGAAAAGGTTTTCCTGACGGCAAATTAGGAATGCTCTTAGCAACAATGTACGAGATACAATTAAATGGCTTAGAATATTTGTTAAAACCGCTGAAATAAATTACGAATTACAAATTCTGAATATCGAAAATTAGAATACTGTATATTCCCTCGACTTTTGCCATAGCAAACAAATAGATTAGCAATTAATTTAATATTTTTATTACAAGAATCTCAAAATCTTCTTTTCCCTCGTTTTTCCATGCACGCATCTCGGTCGATTTTACTTCAATAGCAACAAAAGGAGAATAAGTTTTACTTTCCCCTTCGCATGTTAAAACTCCCTCTCCTTTTAGCACGTAGAAAACTACATCGAACGGATTTTTATGCATATCAAGTAATTCGCCGGGAGCCAATTTTAAATGCACTAATTCTATAGGATTTTCCGAAAACATTATTTTCCCATCTATATTAAATGGCACTTTGGAAGCCGTTTCCCAATCTTGGATTTTCATTTTTCTTAATTTTAAAGTTAGTACTACTTTATTAAAACAAAGTTGAGACTACTCCGAAAACTAAAGTTGTCAATTTATAGCCGCTTAGCGGATTTATAACAAACTGACATACAAATTTATAGCTTTCAGTCTTTTTGTAAAGTTAACCGCTTAGCGGCTTTTCGGAATGGACTCAAAGTTATTAAAATAAAAATGAGCATCCTTTAAAGAATGCTCATTTCGATTAGCTGAAATTATTTTGCTCCGAATTGTTCGCAAGCATCTAATACATATCGTAAATATGCAATAGCAGGACCTCCGCCCATAATTCCGGCAACAAGACAAGATTCTAAAATTTCTTGTTTTGTTGCACCCTTCTCAATTGCAGCTTTAGTATGAACCGCAATGCAATATTCGCAATGAGATGTAACACTTAAAGCTATTGAAATAAGCTCTTTTGTTTTACTGCTGAGAGCTCCCGGTTTTTCTGCTTGTTGTACAAAACCCATAAGTGCTTTTGCATATCCCGGAGCAATTTCTCCTGTTTGTTTCATTAAATCCATAAATTGTGCATATTTATGATTCATGTCAATTGATAAATTTTCCATAACTTTTTTTTAAAAATTTGTTACTTTTTAAATTACATTCTTTGCGATAAACTATTTAAAATTATTTAATTCATGAACATTTTAATATCGTCATCCACTTTGCCAATTCCTGCAATACCAAAGTTCTCAACTAATACTTTAGTCACGTTTGGCGAAAAGAAAGCAGGTAGTGATGGTCCTAAGTGAATATCTTTAACTCCAAGAGAAAGTAAAGCAAGAAGTACAATAACTGCTTTTTGTTCGTACCATGCAATATTATATGCTATTGGCAAGTCATTAATATCGTTAAGTTCGAAAACTTCTTTTAATTTAAGAGCAATAACAACCAATGAGTACGAATCGTTACATTGTCCGGCATCAAGCACACGAGGAATTCCTCCAATATCGCCTAATTCAAGTTTGTTATAACGATATTTTGCACAACCGGCAGTTAAAATAATTGTGTCTTTTGGCAATTTATCGGCAAACTCGGTATAATAATCGCGCGATTTCATTCTGCCATCGCAACCTGCCATTACAAAGAATTTCTTAATAGCACCGGTTTTAACCCCATCAACAACCTTATCGGCTAATGCTATTACTTGATTATGTGCAAATCCCCCAACAATTTTTCCTTTTTCTATTTCTATAGGAGAATCACATTTTTTCGCTTGTTCTATAATTGCCGAGAAATCTTTATATCCATTTTCATCGGCTTCAATATGTATTGCTCCGTCTAATCCCGACGCTCCTGTTGTATAAATTCTATCTTTGTAACTTGCTCCTTTTGTTGGAGGTACAATACAATTTGTTGTAAAAAGAATTGGACCATTAAAACTTTCGAATTCTTCTTTTTGTTTCCACCAAGCATTACCATAGTTACCTACAAAATGCTCGTATTTTTTAAAAGCAGGATAATAGTGAGCAGGAAGCATTTCGCTATGAGTATAAACATCGACTCCTGTTCCCTCTGTTTGCTTCAACAATTGCTCAATATCTTTTAAATCGTGACCCGAAATAAGAATACCGGGTTTATTGCTAACACCAATATTTACCTCTGTCATTTCCGGATTACCATATGACTCGGTATTTGCTTTATCTAATAAGGCCATTCCATCGACACCATATTTACCTGTTTCGAGAACTAAAGCAACTAATTCGTCAACACTTAAGTTATCGTTTGTTGTAGCAGCTAGTGCTTTTTGCATAAATACATAAAGACCATTTTCTTCGTATCCTAAATTAAATGCATGCTCAGTATAAGCAGCTATTCCTTTTAATCCATATATAACTAATTCACGTAAGCTTCTAATATCCTCGTTTTCGGTAGACAAAACACCTATTGAACCATTTTTTGCTTCAAATTCTTCAACAGTATCTCCTGTCCATGTTGCCGATTCGTGAATATCATCAGCAATTGAACCTCCGGCTTTAATATAGGCTTCTTTTAATTCATCGCGAAGTTTTAATCCTTCTCTGATACTTTCGATAAAACGATTATTGTCGAAATTTGCATTTGTAATTGTCATAAATAAACTATTAAAAACAAATTTATTTGCTTTTTCGTTTTCAATACCCAATTTACGAGCTTCTGTACCGTAAATAGATATTCCTTTTAATACAAAGATTAAAAGATCTTGCATATTTGCTAAATCTTCTTTTTTGCCACATACTCCACCAATTGTACAACCGGTTCCTTTTGCAGCTTCCTGACATTGATAACAAAACATACTCATAATAATTATTTTTTTTAAATTTAACTAATTGTTTTTATTTATAATAATTGATATTGATTAAATCCATTCTTCTTTAAGGATTTCTCCTTTTATAGAAACAACAATTTCTTTTATTGGCACTTTTCTTTTCGAGAACTGTTGAGCTTTTTGTACTAACAATTTCAAGCCACCACAACAAGGCACCTCCATCATCATAATAGTTATAGTGTTTACTTTTGCATGTTCAATTAAATGAATTAACTTCTGCAAATAACTTTCTTGGGCGCTATCGAGTTTCGGACAAGCAATAATTAATTGTTTTCCTTTTAAGTATTCTTGATGGAAATTTCCCATTGAAAATGCAACACAATCGGCCGCCAACAACAAATCGGAATTTTTAAAATACGAGGCCGAAGGATTAGCAAGATGAAACTGAACCGGCCATTGTCTTAACTCTGACTTTAAACTACCCATCGCAGAATCGGAATTAATATCTTCTGTAATGCTTACAGGTGCAGAACCTGAGCAACCTCCACTTGCACACGATGATTTTTTATTGTTATGTACTGTTGTAATAACTTCGTTTAAGTCGAAAGGCAAATTCTGTTCATTTGCTTTTAAATAATTTAATCCTTCGTCCACAAATTTATATTCTTGATGATCTTTTAAATGAATTAAATGAGCAATAACAGTATTTTTACCTTTTGTTACCATATCTGCCATTACCTTTGTTTCGTTGTATGCTTCAGCTTCACGTTTCTCAATAGTAATAGCCCCTTGCGGACAATGTCCTATACAAGCTCCCAATCCATCGCACATTAAATCGCTTACTAATCTTGCTTTATTATCGATTATTTGCAAAGCTCCTTCGTGGCAATTTGGAATACATAAACCACAACCATCGCATAATGTTTCATCTATTTTTACAATTTCTCTTTTCATAATATTAGAATTATAATTATAGTACAAATGTATAATCTTAAATTAAAGCAAAACGGTAACATATGTTACAATTATGATTATATTTGTGAAAAAAATCACACTATGCATCAAATATTAGTTAACACTCTTTTATTCAAAGGTCTAGCTCCTAACGAAATTGACGATTTACTAGTTTCTATTACTTATAAGAATAAAAAATTTACAAAAAACGAAACAATCGCATTTTCAGGAAGTGAATTAAATGGAATTAATATATTACTACGAGGAAGTGTTAGAGGAGAAATGGTTGATTATTCGGGAAAAGTAATTAAAATTGAAGACATTGAAAGTCCACGAACATTAGCTCCTGCATTTCTATTTGGAGAAAACAATAACTACCCGGTTGATATTGTTGCAAATAACAATGTTGAATTATTGTATTTTCATAAAAATGTATTTTTAAAAATTTTACAACTCAACCAAACAGTACTAATGAATTATTTGAATATAATTTCAACTAAGTCTCAATTTTTATCTACAAAACTAAAATTCTTATCGTTTCAAACAATTAAAGGAAAATTTGCACATTATTTAATTAATCTTGCTAAGCAAGATAACAATATCTTAATTTTGCCTTTATCGCAAACAAAACTTGCTGATTTATTTGGTGTTTCGCGTCCTGCTTTAGGAAGGGTTATTCGCGAATTACATAATGATAAAATAATTTATGCCGAAGGAAAAAGTATAAAAATACTTAACAGAAATGTTTTGATAAACCTTATTAAATAAATACTACTTTCTAGTTATATAATATTTATTATCTTGTTTTACCCCGCTAGCGCGGAAATGTTTTCCGTGCCTTTTGTTATATTTCTATTAAACACGCTAGCGCGGATTTGCAATCCGTGCCTTTTACATTTCTACCCATATGTAATTAATTTTTGTTTTTTTCTCTTAAATCCATCTAACAGTTGTTAATGTTACAAAGCCTGCCTTGTCGGTTGGCAGGTATGTTTTATCCTTATCTCATATTTTATATTTATCTGACATTATTTTTTTATTTTCATTTATATATTAGCCCGGATTGCAAATCCGCGCTAGCGAGGTATTCTTAGATAAATCTGGCATAATAATATTATTGTCTTTTAATTTAGGATAAATATCGAAATCCTAAGCCTTAACAATATTATTACTAATTAGAATTAAAATAATGATTATGTATTTATTATTCTTTATAGTAATTAATTCTAACTACCATAAGTATGTACAGAATTACTAGCTACAGCAAGATAATTAATTCCCACCCAACATATTAGTAAGATAATAAATGCTAAAGCAAGTATCCAAAGAGCAATTACAATTTTCTTTTTATGTCGATATCGGAAATGTATATATAACAAGTAAGCAAACCAAGTAAGCAATGCCCATGTTTCTTTGGGATCCCATGTCCAATAGTGCCCCCAGGCTTCTTTTGCCCATAACGCTCCAAACAATAAACCCAAAGTAAGGAAGGAGAAACCTATATAAACTAAATTATCGGCCTTATCTAAGAGCTCTGTTTTAAATGTTTTGAATTTTAATAGATATATTCCCCAGGCAGATACCAGTGAGGAAACTCCTAAGAAAGCGTACGATACCATATATACAATTACATGTGGGACAAACCATGGACTTTGTAATGCAGGCATTAATGTTTTATCGAAATTTTCAGGATTTAAAATATTAATTATTAAAAATAATATGGCAAGAAATAAACTGTAAAACAAAAACCATTTATATTTCCAGTTATTAAAAGTTAATATTCCTACTATTGGCAAAAATACAGCATACCATATTCTGGTTTCGCCAAGTGTTCGGAAAGGAGGTCTCTCAATTTCTATCCACATAATAGATAAAAAAACAATAATAAGTAATGTCCCAATAATTGTTAGGATATTTCCTATTAATATGGCTTTCTTTATTTTTTTATCGAATAAAATAAAGAGCATAGCAATAATCCATAATACAATGCTTGTAAATGCTATATTATTAAAGTTAAATATATTCATTATAGTATTTTTTTCTTATTCCCAACCCAAAACATATAAATGGCACCCAACATCATTAAAAATATTCCAAAATACACTACTTTAATCCAAGGATCTTTCACTAATTCTAGAACACTAATTTCCGACCATCGACCTTTCTCCTGATCGTAATCGATTTGATAAATTTTCCATCCATTTGCAGAAATAGGCTTATTTACAAAAACAGTATCGCTAATAATTTTTCCAGATTCGGTATAAACTTTAATATGCGAAGAATATTTTTTAGGTTCAGGCTCAGCCATTACAAGTATAGTTTCATCCGATAATTCTAAGAAATCACCTTTATATCTAAAACTCCCACAACTTAACCATCCTTTTTTTACAATATTATTTTTCATGTTTCTTGCTACAACATATGCAGCAGGTGGTGCACCATAATCTAATACCGAATAAAATTTACCGCCTGTATTTACAGCATAATTAAAATATTCTGTAACATCAAACTGCCAATTCATTATTTCTGCTTTATTCCCTTTTTCAAGATAAAACAAACTTTTATTTAATATATCGCCCGATTTATTATCTACAATAAAAGCTTTTGGAGAATATTCATCTATCTTAAAATCAATAAGTTTAATAGCTATTCCTAGATCAGGAATAACTTTTCCTTTTTGATTAATACCTGAATATACAGCATCTGACTTATTCACTGTTAGGCTAACTCTTTGTAAATCGCCGGCACCTAGACTTGCTGCAAATAAGGTGAGCCATAAACCAAAATGATTTAAAAAAAAAGCAATATCCTTTGGTTTTAAAGTAATTCCTTTTCTTAAAATAACCATTCCTAATACAACTAGTAAATATGTTTGTGCAAATAAAAATGCATAACTATGAACTATATTTGTTAACGCTATTTCGTGAATGAAACCACTAGCTTTTGGAGATCCTTGTGGAATTAGCCCCATTAATAGAACTAAAAATGCATAAATACTTATTGCACTAATTGATGTTTTAACATTAGAGAGCCATTTAATAATTTTTTTCTCTTTAAAAAAAGAATGTAGTAATAATAACAAAATTATTACTGCTACTCCAATATATAAATTAGTAGGCCAATGAATTACTGACATTTTAGTTTCGCTAACAAAATCAAGGGAAAATCCTAAAACCACTAAACTTATTGCAATAAGAAAACTCTCAATATATCCCCATGGATATTGCCAAATTACTTTATTATTTTTTGTCATTTAGTATATTATACTTATTCCTTAAATGTGTAAACTAGTATTTATTGAAAAGTCTAACTTAGCTCAAATAATTATAATGTTTGCTATTTATTAATTAGAAAAAAATAATTTTGATATAACAAAGACACTACACAATAAATATGTACATCGATATATTAATAGTTATTTTGCATTTTCAATATGAAGCAGTTTACTTATTTAAGTTTATTTTTATATTGTTAAAATTATTTTTTACTATATGTTGTTTTTTTCTGTCCACGAGTCTTCTCTTTCTTTAGCTTTCTCGAGCCATTTAGGAACAACTTTTTTTATAAACACTTTCTTTTTTGCATTGAGTTTTTTCATGTCTAAGCCAATATATTTTTGTGCTTTTGCTTTTGTGCTAATATCTGGGTATGCAACTTCTTTATTATAGCCAAGATGAGCTAAAACTCTTGCTAGTTTTATTCTTCCTTCTTGAGCAATAGTAATACCTGTTGTAATTATACGGCCTATCTCAACAGGTGAGTGGAACGAGCCTCCATGACTGGCAGCTGCATAATCCCATCTCCATTGAGCATGACGAATATCGAGTAATATATTTTTCATTTGTATATCTGTAGCACCTTTATCCCAAGCAAATTTTGCTTCTACATGAGCACGAACAAGTAATTCTTCTAACTTATTTCTGTTTTGAATAATTTTATCTTGTCGCTCATATACATTCGCTATTAATTTTTCTGTTTCTTCGCGATGACATACTTGGCATGAATTAGCAATATTATTTAACGGACTTTGTATGTGATGATCTGTATACTTTACTCCTCCCTCGTTTTTGTATGGCATATGACAATCGGCACAAGAAACGCCTCTATCGGCATGCACTCCGGTAAGGTAAATTTCATATCCCGGATGTTGTGCTTTAAGCATTGGGGCCTTACTTAGTTTATGCGTCCAATCTTTAAATTCTTTTTCGTCATAATATTTTTCAGCATCTTCACATGTCATTCCTTTATCCCATGGATACGTTAAATAGGGACTATCTTTAAATTTGCTTTTATCGAAATAATATTCGACATGGCATTGGGCACATACTAGCGTTCTCATTTCTTGATGACTTGCTTGTGTTATATCTTTACCTTGTCTTTGAAAAGCTTCAACAAGTGCAGGGCGAGATATACGAAGATTCATATCTTTCGGGTCGTGACAATCGGCACATCCTATTGGGTTGACTATTTCTTCACCCCATCTACTCCATTTTCCTCTATAAAATTCTGCTATTCCTTCTTGCAATCCCATTTTTGTGCTCAAGTCGTGCATTATTCTTGGCACATCAGGCCCTTTACATGTCCAACAAGTAGCAGGCATAGGATCATTAGCTTCATCTTTGCCCATTGGTGCCCCTGTTCTTAAAGAATTTCTTTGATCGATAATAGCATACGAATGTCCTCTGCCTTGTGTGTAGTCTTCAGAAAACCCATATCCAGCCCATAAAACAACCATTCTTGGATCTTCTTCCAACATATCAATCATTGCATTGCCATTATATTTTGATTTAAAATCTGTCTCTTTAGTTTTAAGCCATGCATCATATTCTCTAGGAAAATTCTTCCCCCATAATTCATTTCTTGGTTCTAAATCAGAAATTTCTATCTGTGGAGTATATGCAAAAACTGCTTCGGCTCTTCTTTCCATAATAGAAGATGCTAATAAGCCTAATAGAAATACTATTATAATAGTTGCAAAAAACAACAACCATGCTAACCAAGGTTTGCTTTTAATTCTTTCGCTAATTGATTTCATTTGCCTTTAGTTTTCGTTACTAAATAGAATATTAATTAATTAGTTATTTTTTTTATTTCTTATTTAATTCTATAATAAATATTAGACTAACTCTTGCTTTCTATTTTTTGAGCATTTCTTTTAACCAATCGGGTACCGGGCTTTTTGGAACAGGAACAATTGCGTTAGGAACACTCGATAAACTACTTACTCTTCCATGAGGAACTTCTCTATGACATTCCCAACATTCTCTATTTGTATTATGAACCTTATAATTTCCTTTAGTTTGAGAAATTAATTTTGATTGATTTAGTAAAGATGTATGACATCTGATACAATTTTCTTTCACTACATGTTTACCTGCTTCTCCAATAAAAATTACTTGTCTTTCAGCTCTAAGAGTAAAAAGTGTAGCATGATTTAAACCATCTTTAGCTTTAAAATAGTATTTTCTGAAAAAGTTATCATGAGGAACGTGACAATCGTTACAACTGGCATATTCTCTATGCGAGCTATGGTTCCATGTAGCATATTGTGGACCCATAATATGACAATTGACACATGCTTCTGGTTTATCGGACAAATAAGACCATGTTTTAGATAAATAAATAGAATATAATCCAAGACCAGTAAACACAGCTAATATTATAACAACTGGGATTTTCCAAATTTTGGGAGGAACAAAATTCTTTACTAATTTTTTTAACATAAATATTCTTATTTATACAACAGAATAAATTTACTTTAAAAAACAATATTATGCAAATGTTATCTAATTAATTAAGAATATTTTACGTTTATTTATAATTATTTAAAATAAAACATTTAATACTTATTACAATATCTATTAAATCCTTTTTTCAATTCTATCTTTATTAATTTTCTGGCAGAGACAGCTTGCGGCTGTCTCTATTAAATAATGAGGCTGCGAATTAAATGAAACGCACAGATAACAAATGAGACGCCCGCAAGGCGTCTCTACGCAACGTTCGTAATTTATAACGAGACACACGCAACGTGTCTCTACGGAATAAACAAACATAAAATTTATATATTTGCAATATGTCGGAATTATACAAAGACAAATATAAAATTACGTGAATACAGGGCTATGATTATGCATCGGAAGGGGCATATTTCATTACCATTTGTACGGCAAAATATATTTGTGAATTCGGTAAAATAGTAAACAGTGAAATGCTGTTAAACGATTTCGGTAAAATTATTCAAACGGAATGCTTAAAAACCGAACAAATACGAAAAAATATTTCTTTGGGTGCGTTTTGCGTGATGCCCAACCATTTTCATACGGTTTTATTTATTGATAATCCCGTTCTGCCACAGAAAAATAATAAAATACCGCAAACTTTCGGATATAAAAACAGTTTCGGTCGGCAAAAAAATAATACGGCATCTATAATTGCCGGTTTCAAAGCTGCTTGTACCAAACAAATAATACAAGCCTGGAATAAATCGTTTGCTTGGCAACGGAATTATTACGATCACATTATCCGCAATCAAAACGAATTGATAAAAATTGAAAATTATATTCGCAGCAATCCGCAAAATTGGAAAACGGACGATTTTTTTGTTTTGAAAAAATCGGAATAATGATGAAATGTCCGTTTAAAAAAAAAAATGCGACACGCGGGATTTCCAAAACACACAGATAATAAATGAGACACGCGCAACAAATGAGACATGCGCAACATGTCTCTACGGGGTTCGGTGAAAATGATACATCAACGTAGAGACAGCTTGCGGCTGTCTCTATTAATTAACGCGGCTGTCTCTATTAATTAACGCGGCTGTCTTTTTAATTACGACAAACCTGCACAAATAAAAAAATAGAAATAAAAAAAGGGTTTGCATTTTGCAAACCCTTCAATATAGTATATAAATAATATTATTCTCTAACTGCAGCTTGAGCAGCGGCTAATCTGGCAATTGGCACTCTAAATGGAGAACAAGAAACATAATCCAATCCTGTTCTGTGGCAGAATTCAACTGAAGTTGGCTCTCCACCATGCTCTCCACAAATACCTACTTTTAAGTCAGCGCGAACAGCTCTACCTTTTTGAGTTCCCATTTCAACTAACTGTCCAACACCTTCTTGATCTAATTGTTGGAAAGGATCGATTTTAAGGATACCTTTATTTATATATATTGGCAAGAATTTACCGGCATCGTCGCGAGAATAGCCAAAAGTCATTTGAGTTAAATCATTTGTTCCAAATGAAAAGAATTCGGCATGTTTAGCTATTTTGTCGGCAGTTAATGCAGCACGAGGAATTTCAATCATAGTACCTACCATATAATCAACTTTTGTTCCCTTTTCTGCAAAAACTTTCTCGGCTGTTTCACGAATAATTCCTTCTTGCATTTTAAATTCCTCAACGGTACCAATTAATGGGACCATAATTTCCGGCTTAGGATTTAATCCTTGAGCTTTTAAATCGCAAGCAGCTTCTATTATTGCACGTGCCTGCATTTCTGTAATTTCAGGATATGTATTACCTAAACGACAACCACGATGTCCTAACATAGGATTAAATTCGTGAAGAGAATCTACTTTAGCTTTTACTATATCAACAGAAACGCCTAATTTCTCGGCCATTTCTTTTTGAGAAGCTTCATCGTTTGGAGTAAACTCGTGTAATGGTGGATCTAATAAACGAATAGTAACACCAAAACCATCCATTGCTTTTAAAATACCAAAAAAGTCTTCTCTCTGAATTGGAAGTAATTTAGCAAGAGCTTCTTTCCGTCCTTCAACGTCTTCAGCAAGAATCATTTCTCTAATAGCCCAAATACGTTCTCCTTCGAAAAACATATGTTCTGTACGGCAAAGACCAATTCCTTTAGCTCCAAATTCACGAGCAGCTTTAGCATCAGCAGGAGTATCTGCATTTGTTCTTACATACATTTTTGTGTTTTTCTCTGCAAGGTCCATGATTTTACCAAAATCACCATCTAATGTTGGAGTAATAGTAGCAACCCTTCCTTCGTAAACTTCACCGGTAGAACCATTAAGAGAAATAAAATCTCCTTCTTTGTATTCAACACCATCAATTGTTAATGAAGTATGCGACACAGAGATCTTAGCAGCAGAAGACACACAACATTTACCCATACCACGAGCAACAACAGCAGCATGCGATGTCATTCCTCCACGTTCAGTTAAAATACCTTCAGCAGCATACATTCCTTTTAAATCTTCAGGAGAAGTTTCGCGACGTACAAGAATAACTTTTTCTCCTTTTTCAGCTTCTGTTTCAGCATCATCAGCAGAAAAAACAATCTTCCCGGTAGCAGCACCAGGAGATGCCGGAAGACCTTTAGATAATACTTTAGCAGATGCAATAGCCTTATCATCAAACACAGGATGTAGAAGTTCGTCTAATTTGTTTGGTTCTAAACGTAAAATAGCAGTTTTTTCGTCTATCATTCCTTGTTCTAACATATCTACTGCCATTTTTACCATAGCAGCACCTGTACGTTTACCATTACGTGTTTGTAACATCCAAAGTTTACCATCCTGAATAGTAAACTCCATATCTTGCATATCGCGATAATGATTTTCTAATTTTTGTTGAATTTCGTTTAGTTCATTATAAATTTGGGGCATTGCTTCTTCTAATGAAGGAAAGTTAGCTTTACGATTTTCTTCTGAAGTACCGTTACGCTTAGCCCAACGCTTAGAGCCTTCTAATGTTATTTCTTGAGGAGTACGAACACCGGCAACAACATCTTCACCTTGAGCATTTATTAAATACTCTCCATTAAAGATATCTTCTCCGGTAGCAGCATCACGAGAAAAAGCAACTCCGGTAGCTGAGTTATTACCCATGTTACCATAAACCATTGCTTGAACATTTACTGCTGTTCCCCATTCTTCAGGAATTTGTTCCATACGACGATATAAAATAGCTCTTTCTGTGTTCCAAGAATCGAATACAGCACAAATAGCACCCCATAACTGATCCCAAGGATTTGTTGGAAATTCTGTAGCAGCATATTTTTTAATTACTTTTTTATATTCTTCTACAATATATTTTAAATCTTCTGTAGTAAAATCTGCATCAGATACATAATTTTTAGATTCTTTAACCTTATCAAGTACAACCTCAAAAGGATCATGTTGACCTTGCTCAGCTTCAACTCCCATAACAACATTACCATACATATGGATAAAACGGCGATATGAATCGTAAGCAAATTTCTCATTTCCCGATTTTTCAGCAACAATTTTTACTGTATCATCGTTCATCCCAAGATTAAGAACAGTATCCATCATTCCTGGCATAGATACTCTTGCTCCCGAACGAACAGATAATAACAAAGGAAAAGAATCTCCATTTGTTCCAAATTTGGCATTCATTATTTTCTCAGTTGCAGCTATACCTAGTTCAACTTCATGTTTTATTAAATTAACAACTTCATCTCTACCTTTTGTATTATATTCTGTACAAACATCAGTTGTTATAGTAAATCCTGCAGGAACAGGTACTCCTATTGAACTCATTTCGGCTAAGTTAGCTCCTTTACCACCAAGTAGATTCTTCATCTTGGTATTCCCATCTGCCTTTTTACCTCCAAATTGATATACGCGCTTTACTTGTGTCATTGTAAAAACTTTTAAAATTTATATTAAAATATATGTTGATTTAATAAAAAATCTTTTGCAGTTTACAAAGGTATTAAAAATTACTAAATTGAACACTTTTATTAATGATTTTTAGTATATCATACACTCTATTTATCTTTATAATACAATTAACTAATATTTGTAAAATAGCATAAATAATTCTGCTTATCTTGTTAAAAAATATTCTATATTTATGTATACACTCTTTCATTTATAAATACCAAAAGATCAAACTTTTTACAAGTAATATTATATGAATTAAACTTCTTAATAAAATATCTGTCTAAATAATTACTTTTAAAGTAAAGAATTTTTCTTATTATTAACTTGAGTTCGATGAAAGATTTGACACACAGAAAGTAAAAAACGCAGTAGATTTGTTCTTGAATTTTAATAAAATTAAACTTAATAAAACCATGAAAAAGTTCGCTTCATTATTAATTCTAATTGTTGGTTTCAATATATATAGCTTTGCTTATACAGGTGAAATTATAAAATCAATAAAAACTCCGGGTACCTATCCTACTGGATTATGTTTCGATGGTAAAAACCTATGGCTTGCCGACAGGAGTACCGATAAAATTTATTGCATAAACCAGGAAACGGGTGAAATAATCAAAACAATAGAATCGCCGGCTTATTGGCCAATGGGTTTAGCATGGGATGGCAAGTATCTATGGAATGCCGATTATCGAGGACGAACAGATCGCTCGGAAGATTTAGATGGAATGATTTACAAAATTGACCCCAAAGACGGAACAATTTTAAAAACATTACCTGCTCCATCAATTAGTCCGAAAGGTTTAACATGGGATGGAACATATTTATGGTGTGTTGATGATCGTTCTGATAAAGTAATTCAGTTTAATCCTGATGATGGAACTACAATTAAATCATTCAAATCGCCTGCAAAAGATCCAACCGGAATAACATTCGACGGCAAATATCTTTGGATATCTGATAGAGAAAAAGATGAAATTTACATGCTTGATCCAAATACCGGATATGTTATCATTATTGCCGACGCTCCGGGAAACTATGTTCATGGAATTACTGTTAATGGGGGAAAATTGTGGGCAGTTGATTTCGAAGACAATAAAATTTATCAACTCAAAATACGTGATGGTAAAAAATTAGTAAAAAAAGACCGTGCAATTCATAAAGTTGTGTATAAACATAATGTTAGTTGCTATGGTCCCGGAAAAATTAAAACTCTAGATATAAACATTGCATTACCCGCTAATAGAGACAATCAGACTATTCTTCAAGATTTCTCATATAATATAAAACCTACAAAAATTGTTACTGATCAATGGGACCAAAAAACTGCATTATTTAGTTTTAAAGATATTAAACCCGGTGAAAAAACAGAGATTCAAGTTACTACAGTTTTTGAATCATATAATGTAAGATACTTTCTATATCCCGAAAATACAGGTACACTCGATGATATTCCAAAAGATATAAAAGACAAATATCTTGCCGACGATGTTAAATACCAAATAAATAGCGATGTTATTCAAAAAACAATTGAAAAAGTTGTTGGGGATGAGAAAAACCCATATTGGATAATGCGTAAAATACATCAATATTTAATAGGACATTTACATTATATTATGGATGGAGCTTGGGATACTGCTCCTACTGTTATAACCAACGGACATGGTTCGTGTTCTGAATATTCTTTTACTTTTATTGCTTTGTGTAGAGCTGCCGGGCTTCCAACAAGATATGTTGGTTCTACATGGGATAGAAAAGAATTAGCCTATATGGATGATGTTTTTCATCGTTGGGTAGAGGTTTATATTCCTAATTATGGTTGGATACCAACTGACCCAACACATGGCGACAGAAAAACACCCAGAGACCAAGCTTTTCCTATTGGATTAGTAAGAAATGCTGCACTTATTACTACTCAATCGGGCGGTGGTTCTTCAACTTTAGAATGGACATATAATAGTAATGAGAGTTATACTACCGAACCAAAAACAAATTTAGATATTAATCACTATGCAGATTGGGAAAAGGTAGATGAAAAAATGGTAAAATAAATTATTGATTGTTTGATTTTTGTTTTTTTTTGATTCCTCTGAACATTTTCAGGGGAATCATTTTATTATGCACGAGGGTGAAACTGAATAATTGCATCTCTGAGGTATTCATTATCGAGATGAGTATATATTTCGGTAGTTATTATCGATTCGTGTCCCAGCATGTCTTGAACAGCTCTTAAATCGGCTCCCCTATCTACTAAATGCGAGGCAAAAGAATGACGAAAAGTATGAGGACTAATTTTCTTTTTTATTCCTGTTTCCTTAGCAAGATTTTTTACAATAGTAAATATCATTACTCTAGAAAGTTTTTTACCTCTTCTATTTAAAAAAACAATATTTTCGCTCTCTTTACTAATCGATTTAAGCGAGTTTCTGTCTTGTAAATAAAAATTAATTTCTTTAATAGCTTTTGTTCCTATAGGAACAAACCTTTCTTTATTTCCTTTGCCTATTACTTTAATAAAACCTTCGTCGAAAAACAAATTTCTCAATCGCAAATCAATTAATTCCGATACTCGTAATCCACAACTATATAATGTTTCTATAATTGCTTTGTTTCTTTGTCCTTCGGCTTTGCTTAAATCGATATGCACTAAAAGAGACTCAATTTCTTCAAGACTCAACACTTCGGGTATTTTGCGTGCTATTCTGGGCGATTCAATTAAGGAGGCAGGATTAGAATCGATAATATTTTCAATTAACAAATATTTAAAAAATGCCTTTATTCCTGAGATTATTCTCGATTGTGTACTTGCGCTTACAGAAAACTCATTTATCCAAATTAGAAATTCTTTAAGATGATTAATTTTTACATTTTGTGGTTGAATTCTAGTTTTCTTATTCTCAAAAAACGACACAAGCTTATTTATATCAAGAACATATGCATTAATCGAATTATCCGATAATGATCTTTCAAGCCTTAAATAATGCTTGAATGCTTTTATATAATCATCCCACATAAATTAATTTTTTATTATTTTTTTTATAGCCGATAAATAATTACCAATTTTGTAAATTTGTAATGTTCTGATATTACTATCAAAATATAAAAATATGAAAATTCAAATTATTAATGGACCAAATTTAAATTTATTAGGTAAAAGAGAACCAAAAATTTATGGAAATACATCGTTCGATGAATATCTTAAAATTTTACATGAACTTTTCGACGATTCAATAATTGAATATTTTCAATCGAATATTGAAGGTGAAATAATAAATAAAATCCAAGAAATTGGGAACAAATACGATGGTATTATTATTAATGCCGGTGGTTACACACATACTTCGGTTGCAATTGCCGATGCCCTAGCGGCTGCAGAATGCAAAGCTATTGAAGTTCATATATCTAATATAGCAAACCGCGAAGAATATAGACATACATCATTACTAACGCCAAAATGTGCAGGCAGCATTATTGGCTTCGGATTAGATGGTTATAGATTGGCAATTGAAGCCTTTAGAGTTATTAATAAAAGTAATTTGCACTAATTATTAAATAATTATACTATGCTAAAGAAAACAAAAATAGTCGCAACATTAGCACATACAAATTGTTCTCCCGAATATATAAAGACTCTTTATAACGAAGGAATGAATGTTGTAAGATTAAACACCGCACACCAAACACCCGATGATGCATTAATAATAATTAATGATGTACGCCAAGTCTCTGATAAAATTGCATTATTACTCGACACTAAAGGACCGGAAATACGCACTGTAAAATCAGACAATATTATTAAAGTTTACGAAGGCGAAATTATAAATATTGAAGGAAATCCCGATAAAGAAAGTACTCAAGAATGTATTTATGTATCGTATAAAAATTTTGCTAAAGATGTTCAGGTAGGAAATAAAATATTAATTGATGATGGAGATATTGCTTTCGACATTATAGAAAAAAACAACAATACGGTTAAATGTAAAATATTAAATAGCGGTATAGTAAAAGGACGTAAAAGTATAAATGTTCCAAATGTACATTTTAATTTGCCCTCGGTTAGTGAAAAAGATAGAGAGTTTATTCGGTTTGCTATAGAACAAGACCTTGAGTTTATTGCTCACTCATTTGTTAGAAACAAAAATGATGTAAAAGATATTCAAGAGATACTAGATAAAAGCAATAGTAAAATAAAAATCATTGCAAAAATTGAAAACCAACAAGGAGTTGATAATATAGATGAAATTTTAGAGAATGTTTACGGTATTATGGTAGCTCGTGGTGATTTGGCTATAGAAATTCCGTATGAAAAGATTCCCGGAGTTCAACGAATGTTAATAAAAAAATGTATAAACAATCGCAAGCCGGTTATTATTGCTACTCAAATGCTTCATTCTATGATTGAAAATCCACGCCCTACAAGAGCAGAAGTTAACGATGTGGCAAGTGCAATATATAGCCAAGCCGATGCCATTATGCTTAGCGGCGAAACAGCAATGGGGAAATATCCTGTAGAATCGGTACGTACAATGACAAAAATTGCTTTAGAAGTAGAAAGTTCTAAAGACCATTTTAACAATATCCCCGATTTGATACTTAATACTAAAGCATCGGCATATTTAAGCAAAGCAGCTGTTGAAGCGTCAATACATCTCGATGCAAAAGCCATAATTGCCGATTCAATGTCGGGACGTACAATTAGAAGTCTTTCGGCATATAGAGGCTTACGATCTATTTATGCTCAATGCTACTCAAAACGTACTGTGTTGGAAATGGCTCTTTCGTATGGAGTATTTGCAAATTATATGAAACCAAAAGATACTTCTCATGAATTTCTGCGGGAAGCACTAACCAAACTTCTCGACAAAAATACTTTCAAAGAAAATGACACTATTGTTGTTATTGCAGGGAACTTTGGACGAAGTTTCGGAGCTTCATATATCGAAGTTGGTACAATAAATAATTTAATTGGACATTTAAAATAATTATTTTGTTAATTTATAAATAACTATATATATTAATTGAAACAAAATTGAGATTATTAGTATTATTTCCATGATAATGGTTTTTTATTTTTCAGTATTGACTATATACGATATTGGCGGTATTGCATATTTAATTAATTTCATCAATTAATAAAAATGCTTTCTCAAATCCACTTATAGTCAAATTGAATTGATTTTTTAAAATATCTGTTAAACCATTTTTTTCTTCTTGAAGTTGTAAAAGTTCGGCTTTATTATCAAATTTTGACCTATAAGTCTCATAAAATTTACTTTCTATATTTATGTAATGAACGACTTGTTTTCGCTTATTGTTTAAAAAGAGATATTCATTTTCTTTAAAGTTTTTCAACCATATATAATTTTGAGATTGAATATATGGATTTTGTATATTATCAATCACTTTTGGAAAATATATCTGAAGATCTGGTAGATTTGGAGTAAAATATATTGCAAGTAAATCACCTATTTTATCCCAGAAATTGTATAAAATCTCAAACATCACACCAAGCAAGTAAAAATATCTTTTATCAATAAATGTCATTTTATAATTGTAATATGTCTTACCGTCAATTCTTTGTGGATTTGAAATATAATTTCCAATATAGTTTTTCAATTGAGTTATTTCTCCAATTAAATACTCCAAATCCTGGGAGATTCTCGCAATATCATCTACTATTTTAAAATCATTAATCCAAACATTATGATTTCTTGGTTTACAAGTTATACCAGTTGCAAATTGAAGAAAATTTTTATTATTAAAATTGACATTGTCATTTAAAATTGAATATACACCCTGTGAGATATTTGTATTTTCAATTTGTTCTACATAGTCCTTAATTATTTTGTATTTTTTATCAAGTAAACGGTAAGTATATTCGATTCGGTCTGTTTTAAACCATAAGTCAATGAACAAATCAATTTTTTTATTTTTCTCGGTAATTATTCTATTAGATTCTTTCATGACAATATTCCCATTGAAATCTAATTTTAACTGTACATAACAATTAAACCAATCATTTCTTTCAATTATGTCAGTAATCTGTTTCCAAGTGAAATTATTACCCTTTATTTCATATTGATAATTGTCTTTTATTTCAATGTCTGTTAATAAATAGCCATAGGTTTTAATATCAAGTGTATTGTTAAACAATCCTTCAACACTATTTTTAGCAAAATCTATTATTTCTTCTTTGTTCATCGTTTTGTAGTGTTTCGTTGCATTACCGCCAATGGTCCGCGGGTTTGAAGCTGTGCGGGATTTTCGCCTTGTTTCATTATCCCCCGCTAACTAAAGCTAAATATAACAATAATTGTCAAACCTCCACTAAAACCCGCATGCTTTAAGACCCGATGTTATGTGTAGTTTATATTTCACAATTAGAAATTTTGTTATTGAATTACTTCAAAATCACTAAATATAATACGTATATTTAACCCACCAACTACACCATTTGGATAAAAACCAATACAGTTTATTTTAGTAGGATAATAAAAAGAGTCATCATATTCTACGTCAATTTTTGCTCCATCCATATTACTTTGATCTGAATTAATCTGTTCTTCACAATCATTAACAATGTATTCGATAAAATCATAAGCATCCTCAATAGCTTCATAATATCTCAGATATTCTATGTTTATATCAGTATCATATTCTGATTGAACAAATATTGTGTCTAGTTCTCTGTTTCTTACTATAATAGTTAATATTGGTTGACTACCTATAGAGAGTGACGAGTATTGCTGAGAAAATGTATAATTTAAAATTTCATTCTTTGTCCATAATTCTCGATTTTTATCAAATTTATTTTGGTCGAAAACTAGCATTGTAGAATCATCTAAATCACTACACGAAATGAAAAGAAGTAAAATAAAAATTAGTGAATTAAAAAATATTAAGATCTTCTTCATAAATAATGGTATTTTGTATATAAAATTAGTAAAAAATATCTCTCACATTAAATTATACCTAACGGCAGTCCGTCTAAAAACCCCAAAAAATTAAAAATTTTGATTAAATATAAGCAATTTTAAGCAATTGTTTTTTATTTGATTTATGAAATTGTTGAAATTATAAAATTGCTTAAATTGGCTTA
>Ga0190304_1000049_pt1 | contig 50462 bp, 46 predicted proteins | sample 48700712_MG_FD_161670 | JGI IMG/M metagenome (GOLD analysis project Ga0190304, IMG submission 161670) | Hydrothermal vent sediment bacterial communities from Southern Trench, Guaymas Basin, Mexico - 4870-07-1--2_MG | ecosystem: Environmental > Aquatic > Marine > Hydrothermal vents > Sediment ...
AAACTCCTTATTCTCCCTCTCTTTTCTGATTTTTTCTGCCCTTTCCCTGAAAAACTCATAGAGGCACACCTTATGCCCTATTCTATGGAGATACAGGGCAAAGACCGTTCCCCAATTTCCTGCTCCTATCACAGAAACATTCATGTTAATATTAAACCCCAAAACTCAAAAAAATCAAGTGGGGAGACAGTTAAATATTGACGAATATTTCTTTTATCATAGAATAGAAATAATGGGAGATTACATAAGCAAAATGTTGAATATGCCTGAGCCTGATATAGACGCAGTGGACAGCCTTGCAGTTCAGGCAAAAAAAGAAAGAGACGCAATGAGGAAGTTAATGAGGACAATTCTTCCTGTAATTATAAAAAGGGTATATTTTATGTCCTTCATTCACAAGGGAAATATTCACCTCATAACGGATATTGTCCATCACTGGCTGACATATTCTCTTCCCCAGTATGTAAAGAATTTTTCTTTAGAAAAAGGCAATTTCCTTGGATATATAAATAAGCACATAAAGGGTGATGCTATAAGAATAATGAAAAAATTAGCACCCGAATATGAAATTTCACTGGAAGATATCTTTCTTAACCCTTCATCATCCTCATTTGAAACATTTATTGAGTTGTTTGAGATTGAAGAAAAACTACAGAATCTCTGGAACGGAATAGAATGGAAAAGCAAAATCTACAAAAAACTCTATTGCACCCTTTTTTATTTTCTTCCTGATTTTGAATTTAATAAAAAGAAATTGAAACTTTTGAAAACATGTCTGGAGTCTCCTAAAAACTGTTTCTCTTTACATCTAATCCTGGAACTAATCCAACCTGGAACACACATAATAGATGATAATGTTAAACTCTTAAAATTATTACAGTTTTTAGAAGATAAGAATATCTTTACACTGCCTAAGGACATCTGGACCTCGTCAAATCTCCCTGACCGCATAAGAAACATGAGGGAATGGCTAAGGAAACAATTAAAGGAGAAACTATGATGGATACTTATAAAAAATTAATACAGCAATTCCCAAAGTTTGCAGTAATCCCGGAAAAAGACGATGCATTTATTTCAGTAACAGATGATGCCATTATATCGGTATCGTGGCAGGTAAAAGAAATGATTTCCGTTCGTATACAAATTTCGCCTATGGGAACAAAATCAGAAGGGGAATTTGAAGGAATCCCCATATCTTTTATTACTCCGGAACAAAAAATTATACTGTCCAATCTCAACAAAGAAGGAAAGTGTAAAATCACATTGCCATTAAATGTTTACTATCCCAGACCGTGGAAAATAAAAAACATTAATTATTCTGAACTGTTGAGCATGATAAGTTCAAAAACGCCCATGAAACCAAACAACACAATACATAAGTTGATTAAGCAGATCTTTCAATACAACGAGATAAACAAAAAAAGGCATTTTGTCCGAATTGAAAACATTTTAATTCCTTTGAGAGAAGACGATTTCAACTCTCTCAAGAAATCAATAAAGAACCCGGATATTGAATTCATAGAGTTAAAACCTGGTCAACCTTTATGGGAGATTTAGATAAATTTCAATGACAGCGTATCATAAGGGCTTCCATAAAATGTATAGGTTAAATAACCTGCAAAAAGATATATTTCCTTACTAAGATAAGACCCTCTTGAATTACTTTCCAGAACCAGATGATACTCAACGAAATCATCAAAACCTGATGAAATCAAATTGGCAACCGCACCTTTACCAACCATACCTTTCAGTTGCCATGGTATCGTAACCTTGAGAATTGTTATTCCATCACCTGCATATACAACATCCGCACCTGTAATTATCAATACTCTTCCATCTTTTGAAATGAGTGAAAAACTCCTTGAAACACCTTCCTCCTCAACAGAAACAAAACATACTACATTAACAACCAGTTCAGTGGTAACAGCGTCGATACACCCAATTAGAAGGATTATCAGGATAAATCCAATTATATACTTCAGAAAAACAGGTAAAGGCATATCCAAATCTTCAAAGAAATCAGAAATCCAGTTATAGTGTCTTTTTACTGTATTCATAATGTTATGCAAAAAACCAATCATCAACATCCTCCATATTATTTTGCATCAATCTCTCCATTTTTTGTGATTTCATAATCTTCATCACCTTTAGAACTTTTTCAGTGTCTGGTGACTCATCCGTCAATTCTGTCAGACCCTCCTGTGCACACTCCAGGGCTTCATAATACTCCTTTTTTGAATGATAGTCCCCTTTCAAAATAACGGGTTGATGACCAAGACTCAACAGGAAAAAATTATTAATTATCCTCCCTGTTCTACCATTTCCATCCTCAAAGGGATGAATACTCTCAAATAATATGTGCTGTTTTGCAACAAACTCCATTGGTTCCATTTGAGTATGATACAGATAAGCAAATCTTCTCCAGATTTTCATCCATTTGTAAACATACTCAACTGGGGGTGGGATAAGGGGGCTTCCAGTAACTATTACATTGTGTCTTCTGTACGATAGAGGTTCAGAACTTCCATAAAGCAAAATCTTATTAACCATTATAACAAAATTGTCTGGAATATTAAGTCTATTCATAAGTTTGTTATCCCTTGCAATTGAATAGGCAAAGGCTGAGGCTTTAATATAGTTGGCTGCCTGTTCCTGATTAAAACTTGCTGGTTTTTTGCCAGGCAATATTCTCATAAGGGTATCTTTTCTAACTCTAATATTTTCAATTAACAAACTATTGTAGGTCTCATTAACAAGGAAATCATCAAATTTCATAATTCCTCACTTGCACATTCTCCGTTCTTTGAAAGAATGTAAAGATTTGCATTAATCAATTTCTTCAATCGCTCTTCTTCAGTTATATTTTCAGTATCCACCAACTCAAACAGTGGCAGGGGTGCCTTATTTGAAACCCATTTCAAAACCTCTTTATATGCATCAATGGAAGGACTCCTGTTTGAAAAACCTCTCATGTCGTACAAACGCCAGATATTATCAGTCTTTTTCAGTGCCAGAGTTACCCTCTCTGGTGATACCATACGATATGCATACATTCTCCCATTAACAATCTCTTTTTTATATGAAAATATACAATGTCTCATCTCCTTCCCCTCATTAAAAAGCTGAATTATGTTTTCAATTGGCTGGATGCTCTCATTCCCTTCAAAAGGTGGATTTGGAAATCTGTTCATACCTGCCAATTCATCTATTATCCCAGTATCTCTTTGAATATATTCAGCATAAAGCCGACCGAGTTGTTTGACAGAGTATACTCTCCCATTATAGCCCCTGTTCACAACCGAAAGAAGCAGGTAATACGAATGAGGAAATTTTTCGTCTTCTGGATTTTCCAATATTTCCCACATTAATTGTGGGGTAAGATGCGGGAATAGCCTTGGGGAATAAAAGAACGGCCATATTCCTTTATTAACCTGAGGTATATGCATCATTATTTTCCTCATATCCCTATCAACCCATCTCATTGCCGAACGTAGCATAAAAAGCTCCCCCAGATTTTTCACGACCACAGGGTAAACCTTATTCAGGAATTTTGCAAACCATTTCTCTTCTGGAAATCCAGCAAAGCCAAGTATCTCTTTATCCTTCAATTTAAGCAACCTGTTAATAACAGGATAATGCCTCCCAGCCCTAACCTTTTTATTAAAAACATATATGTTGGAGAGGATAAGTAAAACAAGCGGGCTTGTCTCTGCCCTCTGCAAGGCAAAATATCCACAATGATTTAAGGTTTGAAGAACATGCCACTGCCTCGTTCTGTATCTTGAAAGAACAGATACCACCCCCTCTGGCACTTCCTCAAATGCCTTTCGCCACCAGTATGAATACGCAGGGACAAGCCTGTGCTGCGGTCTGAATCGTATCCAGTAAGGTTTATCCTTTGTTTTTACCCATGCCCCTGCATTCTTACCCCACAGCCTGTAAACCCTTACAGACTTTTTCCTGAATACATAAAGTTTTGAGTCTTTGTAACTATATCCGACTTTTAAGGTATCTTTCCACATCCTGTAATAAATATAAAATTAATAGCATTAATTATGGGAAACCCATCCCATTTTTAACAAAAAAATTTTATTGACTTTAATGTGAGGACATATATAATTTTCAAAAAAGGAGGTTGAACATGAAGAAGCTTGTCTTTTTGCCTTTTTTGGTTGTTTTAATGGTTGGTTGTGGAGGGGTTAAAGTTCTGGACAAACAACCCTGGCCAGATCCATCCCCAGACGAAAATTACATCTACGAAACTGCCACTGCAACATCAAAAGACATGCAGACTGCCATAGATAAAGCCACTCAAATTGCCATGGAAAATATTTCAAAAAAGGTTGAAGCCTATGTGCAATCGCTCACGAAACTATATAGGGAAGAAACTGGAGCAAACGAGGATTCTGAATTCCTTCAGCATTTTATGAGTGTGAGCAAAACTATAGCAGACCTCACCTTATCCAACATAAATCTGCTTAAAAAAGAGGTAGGTTATGGAACCAAGGACAAATCCTATTACAGGGCTTATGTTCTGCTAAGGTTCCCCATGTACGAGTATAAGGAGCGACTTCTCAACGAAATAAAAAATCGTGAAAAATTCTACACACGCTTCCGTGCTACACAGGCCTTCAAGGAACTTGAAAGGGAAGTCAAAAAATACAGGGAATACAAAAAAGAACAGGAGAAAGGATTTCTGGGAGAGTAAATAATAAAATGCCCTCTGAAATAAAGCCACTATGAAGGAGTCTATCTAAATGAAAACAGAGAGATTGTTAAAAATGCTGCTAATCTGTTGTTTTTCAATGAGTATCCTTCTGGGATGCACAACAAAAGAACTTATTCCCGATAAATACAGAGAAAACCCTGATTATTATTATGCTGTAGGAACTGGCATTAATCAAGCTGAAGCTTTTGACAATGCACTTATGAAAATAAATCTAATGATTTCCAGTTTAATATTATCAAAGATAGCAAGCATAAGTGAATTACAGATTAACGAACTCCAGTACACTAACAATTATGACTATAGAAGTAAATATATAAGGAAAATCGCAAGTTTCACAAAAGCAACACTTCTCGCCTTAGAACCTGCATATAAATCCTTCCGTAAAAAGAAAAATGGTATTGTGGAATGTGGCCTTGTTATTTATTTTCCCTTTTCAAGAATCATGGAAGAAGCAGAAGCACTAAAAGTGCAACAAAAAATATTGAAAAGCAAAATTGAAAAAATCATTGAATCATCTTCACATTTAGAAGGCCCGCTATCAATAGAAAGCCTTATAAAACCACTACTTGATGCCTATGCCCTTTCACAAAATCTTATATTTAACGATTTGTATTCACAACAAATAAAAAACAAAATTTATTCCGTTTTTGATAATATAATATACGAAATCAAATTAAACCCAGATACGACAATAACCTTTACTGTAACGTTCAGGGAAAACACTTCGCTTCATCCAATAACAAATGAGGAGTTCGCAGTTCAATTTTTTTGTGATAACAACAAAATAATAAAATATGCCAGAACAAATTCCCATGGAAGTTTTACCACATATGTCGGAGATTTAAAAAATTGCAGTGATTCCCTCCTTATATGTCCCTCATTGATATTAACTTATATTAAAACTGACAGAATTTTTAATGATTTATTAAACAAAGAAGGTATTAAAAAAAAATATTTCTGGAATAAGTGGAAAGCTGGAAAATTGAAACTAACATCAGTATCTCTTAATGGAGTGGAATGGTTTAAAAAGAATTATTTCTTGTTCTGGAGATATTGCCCTGCAAATATGAATTTCCGATTTTATATTAGTGAGACAGGGGGCCTTGATATTCAACTACGAAATTTAAAAGTAAAAATTGTTGGAGATATGGAAAATGGAGAGACCCCGGAATTCAAACTTGTTGCACCTCTTAAAAAAAACATCCAGGTGAAAAAAATGTCAGAATCCAGCTTCGTATGGGAAGCTTCACCGGAGTTCCTCAAAACAATTAGATACTTTTATCTCAATGGTTTTATAAATATAATAATTCATTTTAAAGTAACTGGAATAGACTCAAATGGGAATTTAATTGAATCTACAACAAAAACAATCACGCTAACCAAACAAACGTTCAGACCTCCTTCTATATGGAACCGATATTGACTATCACAGCCTTATATTGAACATCTCCATAGGTAAAATTCCCACAAAATTATCATCAATCGGAACAGGTTTATAATCGCTGTCTATTTGAATGTTTATTTTAGAATTATAGAAGAAATATATTAGTTGATAGGATGAGGGCTTATATTGTTCAAGTTCTACTAATGGCAGGTATTCATAACCAAATTCTCTTTTTAAATTCGAAATCCCATCAATAATTTCTTCATTATTGTCAAAATTAAAAGAAGTTTTAATTCCATTTTTAAATTCATTTATAACATCCTTATAATCTTTTATAACATCATTGATAGAATAACTTATATCAGGAATTTCCAGACTTGTTGGTAAAATCTTCCAGAACCTGGTCTTATCAAAAAAACCAGCCAGAGCATTAGAAGAAAACCGCTTCAACTCCTTCTCTATTTCTCCCCGTGTTTGTTCAATAATTTTTTTCTCTCTTTCTAACCAAATACGAACAATCCTGCTTAGCCATGCCTGTGTTGAAGAATCAACAATTTCTAAAAGGTTATTCATATATTCAATAAATTCATCACGGGCTTTATTATACAACGGTTCATTCCTTTTTCTTGAGGATTTGATAAACTTAAGATAAAGAAAAATCTCACCAACTATAAAAATAGTGCTCCAAAAAGGTAACAAAAACTTAGGTGTAAATACAACAAATATAATTAAAGCAATAATCAAAAGTGAACTGAAAATACGAAAATAAAATACATTTGAACGGTGATTGTGGCATGCTTTTTCCAAATTTGAAAGTATAGGTCTTATTCTCCCGATATGAAACTTCCAGAACTCATCGTAATCTGAAATCAATTTTCCATCATGATTTAAATTTAAAATAATTTGCCCAAGTGTCTCAATAACTGATTCAATGCTTTTACTTTTTTCGTAAAGGTCTTTTAGATAATTTTTAACCATTTTTATAATACTAAAGATTTTATCTATAAAAAACTTAGAGCCATATAATTTTTTCAAATTTCCTGTCTCTATGGAATAATTTCTATTGTTATTAAAATAATCATAAAATGAATATTTAAAAGGCCTCCTAAGGTCAACATTAGCAACATTATTATATTCAGTTTCAAACTCATTTACCTTCTTTTCAATTATATTGTCCTCCTTTAAACCAACGATGTTTTCTATAAATTTTCTAACTGCGTTCAGTTTAGAATTCTTATCAGGGAAAAGCAAACCTCCACTTCTATATACCACAAATTTAAATTCATTATTATATCTCGCTAATTCAGACGATAAATCCTTTTCAAAAACCTCGTATTTTAATAAAAGGAGAAGCACAAACAAATCCATAATCATTTCCTCAGTTGTCACCTTAATGTATTCATCTATTTCGTTTTTTTTCCTTATGTATGTAGAAAGTATTAACAAAGGCAAAGGTATTTCTTTGAATGAATCAGAAAAGGTCTTGTCTGTTATTAGAACATAAAACATCTCGGCATTAATATTCAAAAGGTCTTTACTATTCAGGAACTCTTTCTCTTTCTCCCACCCCTGAAATCTACCTGTATTATTCAGAAAAACAACAACTGTTTTATCAGTGATACTTTTTTTAATATCTTCTCCTTTACTGTTTTCACCGAACGTAAAAATACAACTATCCTCCCCAGCAAAATCTATAAGTTCCTGTATTCCAGAATAATAGGTACCTGTTCTGTCCAATAGAACCACTTTCATTTTTATCCCTTTATAGTAGAGGCCATCTTTTTAGTAATATATCCTTTTAAACTATAAAAAAACCTGTCAGAGTCTTTGCTAAAGAATTCATCTATTTTGTTTTTTAAATCGGATTCTTCAAAAGTTCCAGCCCTAAATTCATCACAAAGCTCCCTTAGTAGGCCTTCCAAATCTATACCTGCGTCGCCCAGAAAGAGCAAATAATTGAAAAAGGTGTATATGTTATCAAACTCTAAGCCTTCCAAAAGAATACCTCTGTTATTATACCATTTTTCCTTTTGGGAAACCAGCTTCCCATTCTGTTCTGAAAAATATCCCAGAAGCAAGAAAAGAACTTCTGTCATTAAAATTGTATCTATTTGCTCGTTAGAAAACGCTTTGGGAAGAAGTATATAAAACGAAAATTCAGGAACAGAAAAAAAGGCCTTATCTCTAAAATAAATCTTATTAGCATCTACATCCATAAACTTTGAAGTCAAGAGGGAAAGTATAGAATCATTTGTTGTTTGTTCCTTATCCTTTAAAGTTGTAGAAACACTTGCGAAGTTAACAAAACTGCAGTTCATTGAAAATCTTACGAACTCAACTTTACATCTTGAGAAACCTTCAGGCGTTTCCTGCATTACTCCAGTTTGGGATACAACACTTGTTGTAACATCCTTCAAAAATTCAGAAACTACTGGATTGCTATTATTATCAACAAAGATTATGGAATAATCCTTTTCGTTTTTTGGTATGTAAGAAACATTTATAAATGAGTCGCTGAACGGTTCACTCCAGTAGAACCATATAAGCCTGAGGCGTGCTTTCACAAGTTTATTAATATCTTCCTCTAAATATCTATCCTTCACATCCTTTCCCCTCCTTAGAATGTTACTCCGTAACTCTGTCAGATAGGAAGGATCGAAATAATTCTTCCATTTTTCAAGGAAAGACTCCCATTCGTGCTGGGTGCTTTCATTGCAAACATTTAGAAAACCCTTAAATCTTCTTGCTTGTTGCGAACTCTTTAAACTAAATTCCATGCCCCTGTAAAAATATGCCGCCTCTAATTTCAGTGCCTTATCCAGAGAAAATCCTTGCAATTTTTCCCTAACATACTCGTCAACTTTATTTACAAGATGTTCTTTAATTGAATTCAATTCTTCAGGAACCGTAAAGTCAAAATCCTTAATTTTTTCATCCCAATAGTACTTCAAAGCATTTCTATCGTTAAAAACCCTTAAACGTGTATCATTCCAGTTCAAAGCGCCTACAACAGGCTGCATTCTCCCAATCCTTGTGTTCGGAGGAACAGCAATAATATCTTCCAGTTCTTTTAAAACCCGGTTGATTTCATTCTTATAACCGGTCAATGTATTTATTAATTCCTGGTAGAAAGACAACACATTACCTACAAAATTCTCAATTTTAACAGTCTTTTTGTATTCCACAATCTTACTGGAGATACTTCCGGCAAACCCTTTGTAAAGACTGTTAATATAACCAGTCTGAAAGATTCTTTTTAAAACATTAATATTTTTTTTCTGATTTTGAAAATTATTAAATACATTTTTAATCTCATTTTCAACAGCCTTCATATCTTTTTTGAGTAATTTCTCCTTTTCATGGTCCTCAACATCTTCTTTTTCTGTTCTAATTTCTTCAATTAAATCATCCAGAATTTTCAGTTTTTCGCCCAAATTATAATCATGGTTGTTCATTACATTTGTTTTAATTTGTTCCAAAAATTTATTTTTCTCTTTGTTTAGTCCATTTTCTACTTCTTCTTTCACTGAAGAAAGAGCCTCCTTTATACCATCCTTAATATTCTCCACATACCCACGTATTTTATTTATATTCTTAATATTGTTCAATACATAACTTTTTACATTATCCTCAATGTTTCGGTCAGAAAATTTTTTGCCTTTCTTTATTATAAAATCTTCTACAATTGAAAACAATTTATCTGAACTATTAGATTCCCTGATGGGCATCATAAGGGTTTTAACCAAGTTGTCCATCTCCTCTCGTTTCCCCTCCCTTATGTTTTTAATTTTGCTAACTTCTGCTCTCAAAACTTGATGTTTGAGTTCCATAATAACTTCATCTTCAGGGAAATATACTTCAAAAACTGCGAACGAACCAACATTCATTGGTAAAGCTAATGGTATGTTAATTTTCTGCTTGCCAGCTTCAGGATGGTTAACTACTGGATATAGTTTCCGCGCAGTAATAGTATCAGATACAATGTTCTCCAGACCACTAAATTTCTTACCATCAGTGGTATTTAGCGAGTCACAATCGTCTGAGAGTTTAAGATTATATAAAAAGGAAGTTGTGGTATCCAGGTAATCATCCAGGGCATCCAGAGAATAACCACTCCTGTTTTTCAGTGACATTAAAAAGATTAATTTATATGGATATAACTTAATCTCATTTCCATCGCTTAAAACAAATCTAAACCTATCTTCAAAATTCTGGACAATTGCCAGTTCTCTGAAAGTAGCATAAGTATTAAAATCATTATGTTCTCTCTCATTAGGGTCCCTGGATATATAATTATTCAATATTTCATTATTAATAAGCACACCATACACATTACTTATCCCGGCACTTTTTACAAATCCAGGAATGTCAACAAACAGGGAACTACCACACCCCCCACCACTGGAGGCAACAACTACTGCTGAAACATTACCCTCTGTCCCTCTGACATTTTTTATTTTATCTGTAAGCGATTTAATAATCAATGAACCAGCGTAAAATAAGGCGAGGCGTGCAAAAAACCTCCTGTGATTAGCTCCTTTATTTAAAGTAATATCAGGCTTATATTCTTTATCAGGCCACCATGACTCTATTAAATTCCAGTAATTGGGGTCATTTACAATTTTTTTTACATTAATCCCCCCTCCACCTGAAACCTGCGCCAGGTCAACAAATTCGTTAGGTTCCAACCCACCTCGTTCCTGTGAACCGACATCTATTCCCAGAAACTGCACATCTGCAGCTTCTGAAGAAAACCTGTTCTTTACCTTGTTGAGTATTTTCAAACCTGTTCCACCAAGACCTATATAAATCATACTCATATTCACCTCCTTTGATTTCTAAACATTATACTCAAATTCATATTTATCCCCTGTTGATGGCTCAACAACAAAGAACTTTTCTCCTGAAGCCACGGTAAACTCGGCTTCCCTGTTACCTGCAGGTGAATAAAGTTCAACATTTTTATCAAGCTGTTTAACCAGTATATCTGTTCCCATGCCAGGTGATATGTAAAATAACACGCTGTTAGGCCCACCTGAGAAGGTGGCATCAGCTCCACTACCATCACCACCTACAGAAATCCAACTCTTTCCTAACCTTGTTTTAAGAAAGGCAGAACTTCCGTCTGGAAGATATAAAATAGCATTATCAGGGAATACAGCCGTTTTACTGTTTAAAACTATAAACACTATCAAGCCTATAAGCATTAAAGGAATTAAAACCATAAGTAATGGTAAAACCTTCTTCAATTTTGAAGGAGTGAAATTTATACAGAATAATATATAATCTGGTTCAAAATAACAATCAGGATTGTGTGAATTTAATTTTAATTTATATGTGAAGACCTTGTTGTTTTTTAACGACCACCTATATCTCTTAAATTCCTTTGGATTCTTTGGTTCAATATATGCAACAAATTTATTCTTTCTTATATTTATTGGGCTCTTTTTAGCCTTCATTTCAACTGGAGCGAATGATGATTCAATTTCTAACGCAGTTTCTACAGGAATACTCAAATAATTTTCTAATTTTACAAGAAGTTTCCCTTCATTAAGAAGCGTATCAACTTTTTCTTTTTTTATCCTTATTTTTAACTTATTGAAGTTATATGAAAATGGTATTATGTTCTGTGGAAGTATAACTGCTTTGTCATTTGAACAAAACACCTTCAGTTCTCCTTTTATGGTTCTACCATACTTCTGAACCAATCTTAATGGGTCAGATTTACCTGCCAGTTCAACATTGATTACATATCTGCTATGCATTGCATCAATAGTGACTTTCTCAGGGTTTAACCGAAACAGTTTCCCAAGTTCACCGTTCGGGGACCGAAGTCCAAGCATGACTGTTGAACCAATGAGCCCTTTTTCTGATGTGATTTCAATTTCAAACCTGGGGTTAAAATGATAAACATCTATTACCTGTGGTGAAATTGACATTTTTAGGGGATGGAAATCTTCCCGTTTAAAGTCGGCAACGTTTATCCCATTATTTTCAAGGGTTTCCTTCTCTGCAGGATTAAAGACATCCTGAGTGGTTATAAATTTGGTATAGAGATAAGGGTAATCATTCCGTTTTAATTTAAATGCCCTTATAAAATTTTCTATATCACTATCTTCTGGACCATTCCCTCTTCCATCTGTAAAAATCAATATACTTATTAACTTTTCTTTACCAAGATTTTCCCTCTGTATTATATTTTCAACATATTTAAGGGTGCTAAGATAACTCTGGGTTAACCAGGTCTGTTTACCAAAAGCCTCTAACGAATTTATATATTTTATAATTTCGTCGCGGGTATATTCATCCTTAACATAAAATTCTTTGATTAATTTCTTGTCTATATCCCTATGAAATGGGAGAATAACAACATAACTTTCTTCTGTAACATTTTCAACAACATAGTGTATTGCTTTTTTTACATCACTAAATATATTAATACCTCTACCGTCACCTTTCCCCACCATACTACCAGAAACATCAAACATTATTATGTTCAGTGAACCATTTATCTCCTGGGCATTTAGAAAGAGTATTGCAAAAAAGAAAACAAAAATAATCAAACGCTTCATATTTTTCCTCCTTTTCCGAATACTGAAATTACCAAAGAGCCAAATTTCAGTTCTTCACCGGTTTTAACTACGAAGCTCTCATCCAATTCCATATTATCATTTACAAAAGGTGGGACTAAAAGTTTTTCGGGTTTTTCAATTTCAACATCAAGTCCTTCCGCTACCTCACATAAAAACACTGAACCGGGATAAAAGAAGTCCGAAGGTGTAACATCAACCTCTATTGTATTCTTATTTTCTAAAACCCTTTTTTTAAAAATTATGGAGGGTAGAATGTTTAGTATATCTGTTTTATTCCCCGAAATAGAGAGTTTTACTTTAACAGGTTTAGTTAAAAACACCTCAATTTCGGGGATGGATTCCACATCCGAACTCCCACAGACTGGACATGTTGTTCCACCACTAAAAACTTTTCCACAGGCTTTGCATCTCATTTTCATGTCTATTTTTTTAACATAAATTTGCACATCTGTCAATAGTTTTTTGAAAAAAACAAACTACAAAAAATCCCTTAAAAAGGGTATTGACAAAATTAACTACTTAATTTATAAATTGAACAAAAAGAGCAAAATAGGATGATAGGAAAAAAGATTATAATAAAACAACAACCCAAGAGAAAGTTAAAAGGAGTAGCGGACATCGTGTTCGTTATTGATAATTCCAGAAGCATGCGCAAATTTATAAATGAGTTACGCTCCCGAATAAACGATTTTATTAACACAGTCGGTTCTAATCCTCAACTGAGCTGGCTTGACTACCGTCTGGGAATTGTATGCGCTACTGTAAAAAAGGAGAAAGACTCTTACATGCCTTATTTTTATGAACTGAACTTTACCTCAAATATTGAAGAGTTCAAAAAAGCATTGGGAAATATACCCCTTGGTGGCAATGAATTCACCCTTCCTGCCATTGACAGGGCCCTTGATTTCCCCTGGCGAAAAGCAACAAGGATTGTAATAGTTTTTACCGACGAAACAATAGATACTGGATACGACCCTGAATATCAGAAACGCCAGTTTCCCCTTTTAAGAAAAAAAATAATGAATCTTCATATAACATTATTCTTAATAGCCCCTAAGTGCAAAGAATACGAAGAACTTGCAACATTGCCAAAATCAATTGTTTCTTTTTTAAAGGACAAAAAGGACTTTGAAGACCTTTCTTTCATTAATACTGTGTTACAGTTTATGGGTAAAACGGTATCCCAGAGCATAGTGACTGATTATAAATCTCCAATGGAATCAAATAAAGAAAAGGAATTATATCTTAAACCTATATATCCTCTAAAGACCAAGATAGTAATAAATTTAATCAATCTTCAAAAAAGGGAGGTCTAAAATGATAAATAACCCACAAATAATTCAGCAAAATACACAGAAAAGAATGAAAGGTGTCTGCGACATCGTTTTTGTCATTGACTTATCAGGCAGTATGATTCCTTTCATTGAGGGTTTAAAATCGCATATTGAGAATTTTATTGATTCACTGAAAAGTGGCAATCAGAACATTTCTTCTCTGGATTACAGGCTTGGCATTGTAGCACATAATAATTGGGGTTTCTATGTTTTGGACTTTACTTCAGACATAAACAGATTCAAAAAGGCACTTGAACAACTTGGACCAGATGGCAATGAATTCACCCTTCCCGCCATTGATAGAGCCCTTGATTTTCCCTGGCGAAAAGCAACAAGGATTATCGCATCCTTCACAGATGAACCCTTCGAAGGTGGGCATGAACCAAAATTTCAAAAATCAAAGTTTGATGAACTGAAGAAAAAAATAAATGACCTTCATATCCATTTATACTTTATGTCTCCCCAATGTGATGTCTACGAAGAACTGGCAAAAGTTCCCAGGACTATCTGTTCTTGGTTCAATGATACCTTTGAGACTTACGATTTCTCAGAACTTCTAAATACAATGGGTAAAACTTTATCAGCATCCCTCAGCCAACAAGATGCTTCAAAAAACCCTAATCCGGATCTTTACTCCTTAAGAGGGAAATTCCCTGAATATAAAATTTAACAAACAAGGAGGTAAAAATGCAAAATCCACAAATAATACAACAACGACCCAAAAATAAACAAAAAGGTATATGTGACATTGTTCTTGTGGTTGATGTTACAGCAAGTATGGGACCATGCATTGAAGGCTTAAAAAACAATTTAAACTCATTTGTGGATAATCTAAAACTTGGAATAAATCAAACGCCCCTTGATTGGAGGGCTCGCGTTCTACCTTTCAGGGATGTCTTTGAGGATGGACCAGATGCTATAGACAACAGTAATCCTTTTGTATCAGACACTGAATCGCTAAAAAGTCAGATTAACAAGTTAACTCCATCCGGAGGAGGAGAACTTCCAGAAGGTGTCCTTGATGCAATATATGTTGCAATAACAAAATCTGACTGGCGAGATATCTATAAAGTTAGCCGTTTCGTTGTAGTTTTTACTGATGCGCCAACATGGGAAACATTGCATAACTCAACTATTGAGCCTGGAGAGGATAACTCTGTAAACAGAATAAAACAGTTAATCGCTGAAAATCATATACATCTATTTATATTTGCTCCTAATGATTCAAAGGGTATTTATAATAGATTGTCTGAATCACCCAGAGTTGTTTTCGACCGTGTTGGTGATGAAAATGAGCAGGAGAAAATCTATAATGGTTTACAAAACAAGAATTTTAAGGATTTACTGACCAGTCTGGCAAGGTCAATAAGCAAACAATCTGTTGTAAAAAAGGCATAAGGAGGCTATGATGGCAGAAGCTTACCATCCTGGTGATACAATAGAATCACCTGAAACAGGTTCTATTTACACCATAAAGGAAGCATTCCCCCCAGGAAACTATGCTATGCCCTATGTAGCAACCGATGATAAGGGTAAAAAAATCTTTCTAAAAGTTTATAAAGACCCCACGGCTGAATCTGTAAATTTTGATAAATTCTGTGAACAACAAAAATTCTTGATGGAACTTTTTAAAGGAAAAGACTTTGTTGAGGAAACATACGAAACATTTATTTTAAACAACGCATACCTTGTTGTTGCGAAAGAATATATGGTTGGAAAGGACTTAGAAACCTTTCTAAATGAAACAGACACACTTGACCTTAATTCTCGACTGTTAATTGCAACTGTATGCTCATATGCACTTAAAAAAGTTCATGAACTTGGCGTCATACATTGTGATTTAAAACCACAGCAGATTTATCTGGAAGAAAAGCCAGAACTTGAAATGAAATACAAGGTTAAAATTGTTGATTTTGACTTTAGTAGAATTCCGGGGAAGTACGAACCTTTCTATGCAGTAACTACACGTGGTTACAGCGCACCAGAGTATTTTAAAAAACAAACCATAGATTTCAAATCAGATGTTTTTACAATGGGAATTATCCTTTACTTTATCATTACTGGTTGTGATCCCTACGATTGCTTAGAAGAAGAATACGAAACAAGGATTCTGAATTATATGGTCAAGGAACCTGCCGAACTACTACCATCACCAGATATGATACCATCAGAACTTTCAAAAACCCTTTACAGAATGTTAGACCCTGATATAAATAACAGACCCACTATGGAAGAAGTCCATTCTATCTTATTGAAAACTATAGCAGGAGAATTATCTAAGGAATCCGAACCCCCCTCAAAACCCGCTGAAGCAACTGAACCTCAACCATCAGAAGCAACACCACCTTCACCAGCTCCAGCATCAGCAAAGCCTGAATCTGCTCCACCAAGCCCATCGCCAGTCCCGACTACAACTCCACCAGCTGTTGAGAAAAAAATTGTTAGAGTTGAACTTTATAAAGAAGGAACTAATTTCTACGCATCATTCCATAAAACAACGTTGGTCAACAGGGATATGCTAAGAATTCTCGGGGAAGGATACGAATATGTTGATAATAATCCTCAATTCCTTCTTGAAAAGAAATCAAAAGGCTGGAGTATCAAAGGATTAGAAGGGACAGTCAATCCCACACATCTAAATGGAGAAAACATCGTCGGAGTTGAAAAAGAATTAAAAGACGGTGATATAATCCTGATAGGAAATTCTACAACAAATGAAGGATTAAAAATGGAGGTTAGATTAATACCTGAAGAGAATGTTTAAGTGTAAGGCTTGTGGCTACAGCTTTGAGGATAAAAAATCTACAAACCCTATATGTCCACGTTGTGGTTCCAATGACGTGGAATTAAAAAAAAGTTCCAGACTCGTTTTTGTTCACAGGGAAAGTGGTAATTATTGTTCATTCCATAACCCCGGTGCTTATGGTAGAGATTCTTTCACTTTGTTTCCAGACTATGAATATATCTCTCCTGTCCAGTTTTATTTGAAAAAGGAAAACAATAAGTGGTATATAAAAGGTGACGGTTCTGCGGTCAATCCTGCTTACCTAAATGGGACTGATATAACAAACAAATGGGTTGAAATTGTGGAGAATGCAGAGTTATTCATCGGAAACTATAACAAGAAGATTGGGATAAGGTTAACTATAAAAATTGAATAAAAAAGGAGGCAAAAATGGAGTTAAAGAAGATAATAGAATTACAGAATAGCATCTCTAATAAGCAGAAGTCCTCACTTACTGATGAGGAATTCTTCGGAATCATTTCACAAACATATGAGATAAACGGAGAAACTTTTAAAGGAATTCCGGGCTCTCCAGAATATTTAGAATCCACTCAGAACCTATTAATATTTCTTTCCGGGGGACTCCACGATGTCTTTCAAAATGAAAGAGAGAAGGGATCCCTTAATAAAAGGATATATTCAATGAACCATTCTGAAACAAAAGACAAAGAACTTATTGTTATTGGAGATATACATGGGGACATACAGTCCATGAATACAATATTAAAGAAGGAAAACTTTTTTTCGTGTAAAAACAAAATATTTATCTTTCTGGGGGATTACATAGATAGAGGTCCTTATCAACCCCATGCACTTCTTGGGGTTATGCTTTTAAAATACTTCTTTCCAAACAAGGTATTCTTATTACGAGGAAATCATGAGTATTTCAATAAAATTGAACAGGATAATGGAAATATAGATTTTACCCCTAATGTTGAAGGAGAAGAGGAGCTATTTTTAAATTTCTGGAAACAATACTTCAATAATAAGACATTTCAGGCTATATATAATTTTTTTGAAGACATGCCTTTTCTTTTTATCATTCCTGAATATTTTCTATTCGTCCATGGAGGAGTACCGAGACCGGATAACAATGGTAGATTTCCCAACATCAAAAATATAGACGATTTAAACGACGATAAAATTATTTATCAGATGGTATGGTCCGACGCAGAAAACAAGCCCGTTGTTGACATTTCTGGAGAAGCAAGATTTGTTTACGCCTTTAGAGACTTTTACATATTTATGGAAAAACTTGGTTTACATATAATGATAAGGTCGCATCAACAATGCAACGAAGGATACGAAATCTTTGATAAGTTTTTGAACAGATATATTACAATATTCTCAACAGGTTGTTGCCCCGAAGAAGAATGTTCCAATACTTACTATTCAAGTGTAAATTCACCTGCTTATGCAGTGATAAAAGAAAACAAAACTATTCTCATAAAAGGAATCTATGACCCCCCCGATAACGAAGTGAAGAAAAAACTTTATCTTTTATGGGACAATAAAGGCCATCTTAGGGTTGTTGATAAAATCTTCTCTCATGTGATCTACTTTCTCATAGATTTCACAGAATCCATGAAATCTTATTCGGACAGGATAGAAGAAATTTTTTCAGTAGTGGAGGAAGTAATGGATAAACTGGATATCAAAAACATGTACCCATCCCTGAACTTTAAAATAGTCCCCTTTGGGGATACTGATGATGAGGAAGATTGCAAGGTTATACTGGACTATCCTTTTGTTAATAACAAAACTGAACTCATAAAGCAATTTAAAAATACAGAATATTTTCATGGTAAATCTCCTCTGGAGGAAGTTGGATGTGCATTACAAAAACTACTTGAAAGTATGCCTGATGCTGATGATAGTAATTCTAATAAACCGAAGAGATTAGTTTTTGTTTTCACAGACTCTTATTCTTTTGGTAAGCGTTTTGACTATGAAAAGATAGTAGAGCTTCTAAAAAACAAAGGGGTTAATCTTTCTATCTTCGCACCAATGCCAGAGGAAAGCAGTAATGAAGTATTTAAAAAATTTTTAAAATTACCAAGCGTAATATTCTGCCCTGTTGGATATAAGGATGAAGATGGTGTGACCTTCTGTGATTTTAATAAAGAAGACATAGAACATATAATTTTTAGTAAGATACGTTCTTTATATAAATCATGAACCTGCTCCATGTCTGACCTCTTTTTTAAAACAGACCATGGAAAGATTTTCAAAATATGGAAATCGTGCGCATTAACCCGGGATATGGTAAGATTTGCATCTTCAAAATATATATATGTTTCTCTATCACAATTTAAAATTATTAAAACTGGTGAAGAATGGTTCATTGAATCTTTACCCGGCACAGTAAATCCTGCATATATAAATGGATTTATGTTAACAGAAAGAACTAAATTTAAGAATGGAGACGAAACACTTATCGGAAACATTAGAAAATGCACAGGTTTAAGGTTGAACGTATTAATTTCACAATCATATAATGAAGAACACACATTCAAAAAAAACTAAAAACCTGACGAACGCAGAATTAGTTTTACCTGGATGAACCTATATTTTAGTTTTGGAGATTAGAATATATATTATCTAAAAAAGATGTAATGGATGCTCTGAGTGAATTTGGGATTAAAGGTTCTCTTTTATCGTCAAATGGTATTACTTCTGGAATACACCATACGAAATACCGCCTTTAAAAAGAGAGGATGGAACATATACAGGACAAGTTATATATCCCACCCGAGGTTATTTATTACAACAAAGGAGATTGTGACTTACGGCAAGATTCAAAAAACGTTGAAGGACTTAATTTCCTGCTTTGTGAGCCTGCAGGTCCTGTCATCGTCACTCCAGGGTTTATACAGGGTAACAATCCAGTAAATTTTTATCAAATCTTTTCACATACTACTCTTGACATTATTTAAAAGTTAGTATAACATCTGTCAAAAAGGAGGATAATAAATGGCAGATAACTCCATCCCTCTGGTGTTGCCTTTCTTATTGGGTAAAGAGGAAACCCCTTTAAATAATGTGTTTGTATTAAATGACGAAGAACCGCTTCTTAAATTTGATAACTCACAAAATAAATTGCTGGAAAAAATAGAAGAATCACTGGGAAGATATGTTAAATATTTAAAAAATGAAATTTTGGATTACTTTTTCCCTGATGAAGCACTTGTAGAAGAATGGGCAAATTACCTTCTTAAAGGCAACAAAAAAACTCTGCACATTCTTCCTTTACCATTATATGTAGTCCCACGATTAGCCCAAAAACTTGAATCAATTTCGGAAAGAGGAAGTTACTTTGATAACGCATGGGCAAACCTCATGCTTGAACTCGGGATTTTCTCACTGGATGAAAAATCCTCCTTTTTCAATCCATCATTTTATTACAAATTCAACGATGAATACTATATTTTAAACGCTTTAATAAGAAATCCTGATGGAAAAATAATGGATGAAATCTGGAAACGCATTGTAGGAGAAAAAAAGAAAGCAAACTTAATTTTTGTGGATGATGATAATAAATTTAGAGAGAAATGGCATCTTCCTGATAATGAAAACAATAAACTTGTGGACTTAATTTGTCCGAAAGCAATATCAAAGGATAAAAACAAAGAAAACAATGAATATACACTGGAAGGGCTTCAGGAGACAATTGAAAATAAACTATCGGATGAAAATGCCTCACTTAACATACTGATAATTGACCTTATGTTTAAAAAAAAGAAGGACAATAACTCTGAGGTAAAAGCAATCATTGGAGATGTTCTAATTAGAAATTTACGCCAGCGTAGAAAAAAAATCTTTATAATTGCATTTACAGGTGGTGATTCTCCCTTTATAATAAATTCGGCTGAAAAAAACGGAGCGGATATAGTGGTATTTAAAGCCCGTGGTTTAAATGACAAATTTATCTCTGGGCATACACCCATAGGAACAGAAAAAGGGGTGTTCGACCTCTTATGGGCTATCTCCTGGAACATAACCGTGTATAGGTTTTTCGAATATTACAAAGAAATAATAGAAAAAAACACCAAGCAATTCATTTATGACCCGCTACCTGAATACTTTTTCTCCAATCTGGAAAATGTTACGCCCTTCTGGAAATCTTATCTAAAAGATTGGATTACAAATGTTGATGATATCCGAATCAAAAAGATATTTGAAGGAGATGGAGAATAAAGCCAATCACAATTTTAATATACTTTTTGAACATTTAAACTCATACCAGGAGTTTGAAAAAATAGTTGTGGAGTATTTCAGAAATAAATTAAACGTCTTGCCCAATTTAAAATATCTTCAAAATATACTTAATATACTTGAAAAGGTTGAAGAAAAATCCTCGGGAGAAAAATATTTCCTTAAAACCAATTTCTACAGGAATTTACTATATCTGTATAGGTGGACTATTTCAAAGGGCTTTTTGGTACCACAATACAAAATTGACTCTGAATACATACATAAAGTTTTTGAAATATTAAAAACCCTGGGGATTCCAGACTACATTATCACAGAAGTGAGATGGGCCTTACCTTTTCAAAAAAAGATAAAAAAAGACTTTTATGAAGACTATGAGAAAATGTTCTGGAGGAAACATATCTTTTCACGATATCCACCTCAAAAGGATATCTTTATTGAGAAAGAAATTATTAATACATTTTTAATCTACCATATTGGTTTAAGACTTTTTATCTCAAAAAATTCTATAAAAATAGGAGAATTTGAAGAAAAAATAATTATCACCTACATATCTATAGTTGATAAATTCCCCTTTCTTGAACACCTTTTTGGCGTAACAATTGAAACTGACATGGAGATAATACTCAATGCCATTCATAGGGGGAGGAAATGATGGGACGTGCTATTAAAAATGATTTTATATACATTGAAAAAAAAGTGGAAGAAGTGCTACTGAAAAGATTTGCGCTTGACAAAGTAATAAGCCTTAAAACCTCATTTTTGATTCTTATTCTTTCCATATTATCATTCACAGTTTTTGCTATTTACTGGTACACAGTATTTTCAAAACGCATTACATTTTTACCTGCCTCGCTCTGGGTTATACTGGTAATTACAACAATAGGATTCTGCTGGGCTATCATGTGGAAATTAGTTGGGGAACTCATACCAAGATTTGTGTGGATTGGATTCCTTGGATGGTTTTTTATAAGTTCAAGTATAATACCAGACCTTTTCGTACCTGGAAACTGGCTACCTAATAAAGAAGAAACGCCAATACAAAAAAAGATACCGTCCATTTCTTTTCCTATAACCAGATTCCTTGGGGTCAGCGAAATCACAGATGCAGACTTATCAAAAAAAGAGATAGACTTCATTCATAAGAATTTCTTAATTGCCTTTTTCTCTCCTCGAGTAATTCATAATAATAACATAGATAATAAAACAAGAATTGTTCTCTTCTCCCTTTTTGCAATCATACTTCTCTTTTTCCTTGACATTTTCCTCCTGGTTTCTACAAATCGGAAAGAAACACCTTACAGATTGTCTTATTTCAAATATCCATGGTATATACGGGAGCGTAATCTTAAATTGGATATCTTGATAATAACAATTTCAAGTCTAATATTCTTTATGAACACTCAAAACTTTTTTGTTCTAATCAGTTTTCTGCTCTTTATAGGAAACATTTTCCTGTTTTCCTGGATTATCAAGACAGCCGGCCAGAACCATAAACTATATTCAAGGGCAACTTATTTTGTGATAATGACAACTATTCTATCCTCAATTACAGGCGAACTTTTCTTCACTTTGTTCTTACCCGTTTTTACATTGGGAAAAATTGGAATGCATTATTGTTTCAACCTTTTTGACTTTATCGTAGTTCTCTGGATAATAATAAGTGGTTCAGTCCTAACAGTATTTGTTGCTATGGTCACCCAGATAATCTGGTCGGGAGAACGAATGACTGAAAGAATGGGGAGTAAATTGTGATGTCTCGCTACTTTCCAATAAGGATTTTCACCATTTTATTGAGTGTTATTATTCTTTGCTTTTTCTTAAATGGAAACCAGCAAAACACAACTCTCTATAGATACAATATGATTCCAGTGTTCCTGCTTTTTTTATCAGGAACCATAGGTCTTTTCATAGGCGTTTTTTTTGAAACCCTTTTTTTTCTTCCAAAATCAAAAAAGAAGGAGGATTATATGAAAAACAAGACTCCTACTCTATCACACGTTTTTCTTGCTCTCTTGATATACGCCTGTATTCAGAGTGCTCTTTTTACCCTTATTACACTGTTAAGACCTGACATGTATCTTAAAGCAGCCATTGTGCTACTTATCTTTTTCTTGATTACTTCAATCGTTTACCTGATAGAGGCATCAAAAACCAACAACAAAGAGCCAGAAACAGAAAAAAACAAAGGAAACAAAGGAGGTAAAACATGATATGTCCAAGATGTGGAACACAAATAAACCAGGGGAACACCTGTCCCTCCTGTGGATATGTAGTCACTTCAAAAGGCACCACCAGTGCACCAAAATCTACTGGAAGCAGTAGCACACCTACACCTACTCCTAAATTGATTATGCTTAAGATAGTATTTGGTTACATAGATTATGACTTAGATTATGAAGGGGAGGAAAAGGAATTAGAGTATAAAATTCCTCTTAATCTCTTCCCCCAAGCCTTTTATAACTTGATAGATAAGTTATATGATTATTCCTATCAATTTGACGATCTTATTAAATCACTTGGTGGTTATGATGCAATTACAAATCTAATAATAAATCTTGACTACAGTGCTGTTCAGGAAGGAGATGTTTTAATCAAGGGTGAGGGTAAGGAAGTTTATTTCAAGATAGAAGTTGAAAAAAAAGCGTAAAAAGGAGGTTTAAATGAGTAGAAAAATTATAGACTATCTCCGTTTGCCAATGGAAAAAAGTCTTTATAACTACCTGAGCAACAGTATCAACTTCCACTTCATTAAATTCTTAACTGAAAAGGAAAGGACACTATATGGAGATCGCAGGTCACGTGAAATGAAAGGGGTCGCAATATACCTATCCCAAAACCTGTTCCCTGAACTGGACAAAATTTCTCAGGAAATCAAAGAGAAATTAGACATAAAGGATGAGATAGAGGTATATATCACAAATTCAGCCGAGACAAATGCTTTTTCAATCTATAAAGAAAACGAAGAAGCCAAACATATAATAGGTCTTCATTCATCGGTGATTGAAAGATTCTCTCATGAGGAATTGAAATTTATAATAGGACACGAATTGGGCCATATACTTTTACAACATCAGAGCCTTTCAGAAGCAATAAAATTTGTCTTTCCAGATCCGTCTTCAATGCCCTCCTACTTCCAATTATTTTACATCCTATGGAGGCAACTGAGTGAAATAAGCGCTGATTTCGTTGGCTTAATCGTTACCGAAAGTCCAGATGTAGCTATCAAAACTCTCTTTAAATTGCATCTTGGGGTATCAAACGAAAATATAGAGATGAACAAAATCAAAAACTATGTTGATAAAATATATGAAAAATACGACAGTTTTTTCAACAGAGATACCCATCCTCCTCTACCCTTGCGTTTAAAAATATTGATTGCCTTTTCTGAATCAAAACTCTTCTCCTCACTAAAACACGGAGAAACTGACTTAAAGAAAGCAAATGCATCATTAAAGAAGTTGGAAGAAATAGCTCTTAAACTCACCAAATTTCCAGAAAACGGCTTTGAGTCAGCCTATGTTGCATTCATTATCAATGCAGGTCTTTTAATAGCAGCCTGTGATAAGGAAATTACAAAGGACGAAATGGAACAAATCGTTTCTCTGGTTTCTTATTTCATTGACCCGCTTCTCTGTAAGGAATTGACAGATATTAACCAGATTACACAAGAAAAACTTGAAAAGCCTGCTAAGTTTTTGAGTGAAAACTTTCCTGAAACCCTTGATGCTGTTTTTCAGGACCTTATTCTCGTATCTCTTGCAGATAGACGGCTCAAAGACGAAGAAGTTAACATGCTTTTCCTGATTGGAGAAAAAATGTTAAACTTACCCATAGATAGGATTATTTCTATATTTAGAAGAACCCTTCAGAAGTACTTTAAACCAGGATTTTACATTTAGTGATGGTGATTTGAGGGTTTGTATTTAAGGAGGGGCCAGAGTCTCTCAAGCCTTTCAAAGTCTTCTTCAGAAGGTGGGGGGTTCTTTAATACTTGCTCTATTTTTTTGCTCAAAGGTGTCTTCCATGGCAGTGTCAACCAGAAGTCTCCTTCTTCAGGGAAGTCATCAGGAACATAAGTAAAAAGCAGTAAAACCCTTTTACCTGCCCTTGCAAGTTTTTTAGCAGTCCTGAAACCTTCAGGGTTGTTTAGAGAAAAGTTGAGTGCTGAAATAACATAAAATTCATACTCAAGAAGAGTTCCAGGGATTACACCTGAATCCATATCAAAAGTTCCAATTTCATATATTTTTAGCAGATATTTAAAGTATCTTTGCAAAGAACCATTAAGGATTTTATTAACAATTAAACATACATTCATTGCTAAGCAAGATTTTTAATTTGTTCGACGCACTTTATAACTTTTTCAACTTGTTTGTAGTTAAGCTGGTCAAGTTTATCGGGGAAGACATTGAGAATAGATTCCTCAGCATTGTCATTTTCCTTGGCATTGCATCCCTCGATATTTGAAAGTTTGTCCTTTATCAGCTTAAGCATTTCTTGGTCATAAGCAGATTCAACTTCTTTAATATAATCTTCTACATTTTCAATCCCTTTTTTCTTTGCTTCAAGTATCCCCTGCAAATCAATGGCAATTGCGATAAGATTATATATCACCTCAAGTATGTCATCCTTTTTTTTTATCTGTTCAAGTGCTTTTTGCATTTTTTCTACTTCTTCTTTAACCAGATTAATTTCTCCATTTTTCTCTTCGTAAATCAGATTGAAGGGGAACTCACTAATTTTATCTTTAACTGCATATTTTCCAGGTTGAACCTTGTAGCCCAACAGGTTGTTTTTTTCTTCTTCCTCTGGGTCAATATAATATTTATCCTCACCTGCTTTATAAAAAATATTATCTTTGTTGTCAATATTAAATCCATAATTGTCATTTTCATCCAGATACAATTCAAGCATCTGGATAATAAAAAGCCCGTCAAGTAATTCGAGTAATCCATCTTTATCTGGTGTTTTTTGTTTTAAAAACGAATTTATAACATCTCTGCTCTTCCCCAAAGCCCATCCAGTATCACTACAGCCTTGTGAAATAAAAATCATTTTGAGCACATTTCTCTTTATAATATCGACATTTCTCCCAATTGGGCGTTTCTTAAAATCTTTTTTTTCACATGTTTTCCCAAAATGATATACTATATATTCGTAATTTCTGTACTTTTCATTCAATTTGTTTGACGTGTCCAGTAACCTATCCTCTTCCTTATCTTCTTTCTTATCTTTAGTAACAATTGTAATGTTATACTCATTAGGGATTTCTTTAACCTCAAAATCTCCTGATTTAATATAGAAGAGGATTTTACACAAGTTACACCTCCTTGTCTTTATTTCCTGCTTTTTTCTTATTTTTTACTCTAAACAGCATCTGGGTGAGGATAAATTTGGAATGATATGGAGTTATAAGTGTCTTTTCCACCACAGAAAAAGGCAAAAACTTAGCGTTCTCTGGGACATTTACCGGTCTACCTCTTCCAGAAGTAACAATCACAAAGGGTGCAACCTCGTTTTTCCACTCTCTTATTGTTTTCTTCCAATCCATCTTTATTCTCTTTTCTTGACCTTCCTGAATTTTGTCAAGTATCCCCTGATGGATTATAAAGAAATCAAAAAATTCATTTTTATATTCTGTATAGCCTGGAAGACCAACATTCTCAATATCACCAAGGGATACTTCCTTCTCCTCATTCCCATTTTTCAAAGTCAAGCCATCAATATTTTGAACAACATAAACTCCCGCACACTCTAATGCAGTTTTCACATTCTCATTTGAACCAGCGTATCTCATTATCCTCTCATCTGCAACCAGAATTCTGATTAATCCATTTTCAATTAGCTGGTATAACATCTTGTAGTAGTTATAATTTTCTTCACCAGTTAAAATTGACTCCAGAATTACAAAGTGTTCTGATGAACCTGAAAGAGATTCGTGATAATATTCTGCACCACCTGTCTGATGTCTCTGGTAAACAATACTTAGTTGCTTTTCCTCATCTTTCGCATATAAAATATATTTTTTCTCACCATTACCATTATTATTACCTTCCTTTTTAATGGAGAATAAATAGGGTATCCTATTAGGGCTGTTTTTATTCTCAAAGTCCTCAGACAATAAAACCTTTAATTTTTCGGTATCATTCTTTCCCAAATATATCATCATATTTTCAGCAATAATTTCCCGAGGGTGAACATCATCTCTTTTTGATAAATCTGTATATTCGTCTTCCTCCTCTTTAAGTTCTTTTTTACAAAGTTTGACAGCATCTTCAACACTTCTGGATAAATTAATAATTCTTTCAATTTTTTCCTTGCCTTTTTTTTCTAATTTCCATTTCTTGTCAATTCCCAATATAATCAAAAGTTTTATAACAAATGCAGAAACATCTTTGTTATATTCTGCTTTTATGAATCCCCTTATTTTATTCACCAGAAAATCTATATTTTCAATTTTAGCAGTTCCACCACCACCTTCCCCCTTCAAATCTACTGTTAAACTTGCAGATTTTGCATTTTTTAACTCCAGTAAATGCTCTATCCATTTATCATAGAGTTTTAATTTGAATTCTTCAAGGGGATTGTTTATATTGTTTGGATTAGGATCTAAATTAAAATTACAATTGAAATCTTCTTCTTTTTTAACGAAAGCAACTCTTTTTTTGATAATTTCATCTTTATTGCCTTCGTTTCCTATCACTATTATTCTTCCTGGAAGGCTTTCTATTATGCTTTCAATATCTTTAAATTCTTTATCTTTAGTAAAATCATATGTAAAAACAATGAAATCTGCATCAATGCCCTTTTCTAAACAATTCTCAAGTTCTTCCTTATTCTTTATTATATATATTCCCTGTTTTTTTAAATCATTTTCATTTTCATGGTCTCTCTGTTTTTCCTTATTCTCATGTTCCTTCAAAACTTCTTTAAGTAGATTTTTATTTTTGTCCTCTGCCATTGTTATCCCCCTTTACAACGTAAACTTCCTTGTTCTTCTTCACCCAGAAGCGGAAGCCTGTATAATAAAAAATAATTTTTCCCTCATTATCTTTCCCTTTACCATCGTTCTTCTTTGATTCATTTACAATTTTATCTATTTCTTTCTTTATATCATTTCCTTTCCTATTAACAGGGATACATTTTATAATTCCTCTGGGAAGCCCGGTTTTCTCATCGTTTTTCTCAATATCAATTATAGATTCTCCTTCTGCACCAATTTCTAACACACTCCTCTGCTGAAGGAATCCAGCACATATCTTCATCTCCTGAAGGCCCCAGTTTTCCTTCCTTATTGAGCCATCATCATTTATGAAACTTCTTTTTAGATAGGCGTTCAACATCTCGTAGATAAAATCTTTTTTTTCTTTTGAATTGGGCGTTTTTCTAAACTTAACTTTATGCGGCATATCTGACCATATGGTAATCCAGTAAATATCCCTATCGTTTTGGTCTTCTTCAATTTTAATGTTTATCCTCAATGGTATATCAGACAGGTATTTTTCAAGTTTCTTAATGTAAATATCCGCATCTTCTTTCTTTTCCTTTATCTTCTTCAATAAACTTTTCACGTATTCACTTTCTTTCTTGGTAAGATAATGGGGCTTCAACTTATTATCTTCTGGTTCCTCTGGTGAATCTTCGCCAAAAATAAAAATCCTTTCTGGGGGATATTGCTTTTCCATAATCTTTTTTGTAAGTTTTTCAATATTATTATTTATACCATCTACAATAATTGCCTTGTAGTAAGGAAATTCTTTTAATTTGTCAAGGGCAACCAAACATGAAATGGTATCAAAAGTTTGATATGAATCATTTTGTATAATGAAGATATCATTTTTTCTTAATTCTTTAATCAATTCTTTAATATTATTGTCTTGGGGAATATTACCAGCACAAAGAGCATTTATTTTTTCTTTCAACGATTCACGCAAATTAGATTTTTTAGAAATCCTATCTTTTGACATTTTTTTATCTTTCGGCATTTTTTCAATTATATCATTATTTTCAACTTTTTCATCACAAACAATGCAGAAATTATATTTAATCCCATCTATTTCAGAAATTTTTGAAAGAGGAACAATATCAACATATATCCTCGGCTTATCCTTTCCCTCATCAACAGGATATCCTTTGCTTACGATATGATCTATTCCCTTTTCGGCCCCTGGAATTATTAATATTCTTTTCATGTCTTCTTCAAACTTTATCCTCTTCAGGTAATTATGTTTGGCTTCGTTTCGTAAGAAATCCTCAATGATTACATACAGGGCATGATAACCCACTATGCCAGCCGGAACAGCAATCTGGAAGTCATCTTTAAGGTCTCCATATTCATCTTTAGAGTCATTGGGTTTCCTGTATTCATTAACTATCCACTTAAAACCTGTTGGGCAATTTCCCTCAGATTGAGAAGGACTCTCCCCACTCCTCTTTTGGGGTGTGTTAGAATCATCTCCATTATCCTTTGTCTCGGTAGCAGTTCGGATAATAATCTTGCCTCTCATATCACCCTCTGAAGGGTCTTCAGGCCATTCGTATGCCCTTAATCCCTCAGATACTCCAATTCTATCAATCAAGAGATACTGATTATAAAATTCTCTCATAATCTCTTTATGAAACCATGCAGGGTAAGTCCACGACGGTATTTCAGTGGTTATCTGGGCTATAAAATCCATCCTGTGCTGATTATATCTCAAAAAGTTTCTTTGCATATCATCACCCATTGGAAGCCCTGTTGCAACCAGATCAGAAAAAACATGTGAACCTATATTATGCGACATATTCCTCGCCATAATAGCAGACATAGCAGAACGAAGGGCGTGTTTTTCTCCAACTCGGCGCAAAAAAGTCTCTGCAATTTTATTCGAAAAAGAAAGTAAAAATGGAAAACCATCCACAAATATTGATTTAGTGATATTATCGCTCACATTATCATCGTAAATTCTCAAAATGCCGCCCAACAACCCAATGTCTCTTTCCAAGCCCATCCTATAGTCTTTAATATGAATTACCTTCGGCACTAGAATCCTAATAAACTTTGGAGGTTCATGGCCTATCAAAAATAACCGCAAAAATACTCTGACAAATTCCGCTGAAATTTTTTCTAGAGAAGTATCTGGGGGAAACAGATTTGTTAAGCCCTTTGAAAATTCCGACTCTAAAAATTTCTTGATACTATCTTTCGCAAAAGACTCATATCCACAAGATTCGATCATTTCATTAAACTCCTTAATTAAATCAGGAGGCAAGACGTTAGAACAATAATTTTTAACTGCGCGAAAGTTAAACATGTACACATTTTCATTATTTTTAATAGGTTTTTTCAAATCAATACTAGATTTAAGTTTTTCGATATTAATCGTGGTTTTTTCTTCATAACAGTGATTTAAAAATTCTCTTATAGAACGTGCACACCTCTCTGGGAATATTAATTTTATCATATAATCCTTTTCATAGGAAATCCCCCAATTCTTTCCTTGCCAAATTTCTATATCTTCGGATAATAAAGAAGAGATCTTTTCTATCCATAAAAGAGTCATTGGCAGTGTGTTAGGGAATAAATTGTAATATAATACACAGGAAATTAAAATCTTATCAATCTGATCATTGCTTGATAGTTTAAAAATTGTAGGAGAATAATCAGCCCAAATCCCTTGGGTAAAATCTAAAGAAGTTGGCTCATAATATGTATATGCCGTTCCACCTAATTTGAAACGGTCTTCAATTAATTGAAATAAATTAACCGCTTCGTTTCTTAAAAGTGTTTTAAAATCGCTTATTTTAATTAATTGTTCTGAGCTTTCTTTGATTATTCTAATCTTTGACTTATACATATTCGAACAAGCCATTCATAACTCCCTATAGTTTTCTGCTTGAAAGTTCTTTTTTAATAGCGTTCAAGTAGTCAATAGTTTTCATCATCTCTTTTAATCTAAAAGTCCGTTTTACAGCTTTATCTAATCTAGACCTTAGACTTTTAATACCACCAAATTCTTCTAATATAGCTCCTAATGCTCGTATAGTCGCAATAGGGTTTACAATGCCTTTCCCAGCAATATCATCGGCTGACCCGTGAAGAGTTTGATATTCAGTTAAAGTAAAAATACTTGGATGAAGATAAATATTTTTTGAAAACGTTGTCTCCCTTGAACCAAGCCTAAAAACATATACAAAAACTTCTTGTAAAATATCTATTACCTCATTGCCACCTATAATCAATAAATTCTTATCAATATTATTATTCCCAAGTAAATACTGAGTGGCTCGATTAGGTTGTAAAACTTTTGCATGTGGCAATAGCTCTTTCACCCAATTTTCAATAATGTTTGCAAACAAATGGTGTTTGTAAATTACCCAAACATCAAAATCTTTTAAATTTTTTTTTGCCAAATCATTGGCACAGTTTACTATTCTTTCAAAAAGTTGCTTAGAATAAATACCAGCAAAATTTATTTCATTCTCATTAACAGAGTAGTTATAGTTCGCATAATACCCCTGAGCCGAATCTCTCATCATTAAAATTTTAGAGCCTCTGGGCAATTCGAATTCAAAAACCTTAATAGCAAACCCTTTTTGCCTTAATAAATACAATGTCTCAGCGTTTATTGCTGTTCTAAAAATTACTCTGCCACCCGACTTGTAAAAAGATATATAAAAATCCCACAATTTCTGAAGTTCATCTTGAACTATTGTTTCTATTTCATGATATTTATAATTTTTTATACTATCATAAGTATAAAATTCATGTTGACAAAGTTCAAACTGAACCTTTATCGGAAGAGATGAGGAAAGGAAAGCCGAAAAATCATATAAAACATCAACAAGCTCTCGCCCCGTTCCTTTACCAACAACTAATCCAATCTTTATAATTTTCGTCTTCATTTCCAAATCCATTTGTATTCACCATTTAACATTTTGCACTTTTCCCTTTTTCAAAACCTTTTTGACAACAAATTTTAGATTTGCATTTCCTTCTTTATTTATTGTTATTGGACCAACTGCGCCAAAATAGTTTATTCTTTTTAAACTTTTTTGCAATATTTTTACATTAAATTGTTTATTGGTTTTATATATATTGTAAAGAATATAAATTATATCATAAGCAAACGCAGCATCACTCGAAGGCTCTTTGTTATATGTTTCTTCAAATGATTTAACAAACTCATCAGAAAGATCAATGTCAACATAATATGAACCTTCTGCCAAATTACCCAAGGACTTAAAATTCTCAGGAAGGCCAAATGCAACATCTGCTACTAATTGAATATCCGGATATAACGTCCGTAAACTTTTTGCTAGAATAACAAATGATTGGCCATAGCCATTCAAGTAAATAACATCTGGTTTAAATGGCAAATTTGACAATTTCAATATGCTGGACTTAAATTCTCTCTGTGATATAGAATACCTTTCTTCAAAAATAACTTTTCCACCTTGCTCCTCAAATAATCTTACAAAAATATCCTTACTTGCTAAACCATAAGAATCATCAATATGGAAAATAGCAGCCGTTTTGGCAGCTAAAAATTTCCTAGAAAATTTGGCTATAACTCCTGCAGTGCCATGAGCTTCAGGATAAATCCTAAATGTATATTCTCCATCTGTAACACCCGGCTTTGCCACATCAACATAGATTTGAACTGTTTTCGTCTTCGAAGCTAAAGGAGAAAGAGCTGATGCAACTGAACTTAAAGCGACTATAACAACTGGAAGCTTTTCCATACTTATCAGTTTATTATACGCAGACAATCCTACTTTAGGTTGATTCTTACTATCTTCGTAATAGATATTTATTTTTACTTTGTCCTTTTTGAAAATCTCATTTACAGCTAAATCAATACCCTCCTTAACATATTGGCCAAATGATGCGCCTGGTCCCGTCAATGGCAATATTGCTCCTATTTTTATAACCTTTTCCTCCTGCTTCTTACAGGAAGGGATTGAGATAAGTGTTACCAGAACAAAGATTGTCAGCATTACCAGACTTATACCTTTTACCTTTTTCATTTTAGCCTCCTTTTTGTTATTCTTATATACAACATTTATTCCAGATGTCAAGTGTTTACCTTCCTGTTTTTACATATATTCATGCCGTTGTAAAACATCATAAAGTTAAAAAACTTCACATTTATGTGCGAATTGTTCACATTTTTCCAAAGAATAACATCTCCAGTTCTTCCCGCGTTACTTGTGAAGAGGGTTTCTTTTCAACAACCTTTCCTCCCTGTAGGAAAACTGTGCGGTGGCTTATTTCAAGCACCTCCCTGACATTCTGCTCAACAACAAGCATCGTAATACCTTCATCTTCGTTTAATTTCTTCACTTTATTAAGTATCTCCTTCACGAATTTCGGGGCAAGCCCAGCTGATGGTTCGTCCAATAATAAAAGTCCCGGCCTTTTCAAAAGGGACATAGCAAGTGCAAGCATCTGTCTTTGCCCACCTGAAAGAAGTCCTGCACGAATATCCCATTTTTCTTTCAAAACAGGGAAGATTTTCAAAACCCAATTTATGTTATTTTTTCTCTCCTCCTCTTCCATTCCTATCCCTGATATTTCAATATTTTCTGATACAGTCAGGTTTGGGAAAACCTTCCCGCCCTGAAGGAAAAACCCCATTCCACTATTAATCCTTTCCCAGGAGGGAACCTTACTTAAAGGCACTTCATTACCATTCCTTCTAAAGAATATCTCCCCTTCCTTTAAAGGCAGAAGCCCTGCAATCGCCTTTAGAAGTGTTGACTTCCCGGCACCGTTTGGTCCAATAAGAGAGACTATCTCTCCCTCTTTCACTTCAAAGGATACCCCGTGCAAAATCTCTTTCTTTCCATACGATGCGAAAACATCTTCAATCCTTAACACTCACACCCCCAGATATATAGCCCTTATTTCACTGTTACCAAGCACATCCTCAGGTGTTCCAAAGGATACAATCTTCCCATCATCCATAAAGTAAACCCAGTCAGATATTTCAAGAACCACATTCATATTATGTTCAATCACAAAGATGGTTTTGCCCTCCTTCTTCAACTCCTCTATCATCTCAAGTATCTTTCCTATCATTCCCGGATTTACTCCTGCTGTTGGCTCGTCAAGGAGAAGAAGGTCAAATTCTCCCATGAAAAGCCTCGCTATTGCAACAAGTTTCTGTTGCCCAAAGGAGAGGTTCTCTGCAAAACTATGCATCTTATCTTTAAGCCCAACAAATTCAATCCAGTATTCTACACGTTCCTGAATTTCCCTCTTAAAACCAGCATATTTCTTTTCGCGAAAAATATTCCAGGGCTTTTCCATAGGATGGTCTTTCACAACAGAAATAACATTTTCAAAAACAGTCAGGTTGGGGAAAATGCGAACATCCTGAAAAACCCTACCAATACCCCTATATGCTATATACCACGGTGGCTTAGACTCAATATTTTCTCCCTTGTAAACGATTGTGCCACTTTCTGGTCTGAGAAAGCCACTTATCAAATTAAAAAGTGTGCTTTTCCCAGCACCATTGGGACCAATCAATGCTGTTATCTTTCCCAGACTCAGATTTAGGTTAACCTCATCCACTGCTATCAACCCACCAAATGACTTTTTAAGACCCTGAATTTCAAGAATAATTCCATTTACTTCCATTTGTATTCTCCCCAGATTCCCTGTGGTCTCTTACGCATCAGGAAAATTATTAAAGCACCATAAATCATCTGCCTGACATTGGGAGCAATGGTATCGGGAAGCCCAAGAAACCTCAGTGCCTCTGGCAAAATTATTAAAAACACCACCCCTGTAAGAGGCCCTCTAAGATTACCTGCTCCACCAACCATAACAAGTGTGAGTATAAACATTGATTCATCAAGTGTAAAGGATGTGGGGTCAATAAAGGAAACATATACTGCATACAGTGCTCCTGAAATAGCTGCAAAGGCACTCCCTATTACAAAGGCCCATATTTTATAAAAAGTTGTGTCCTTCCCCATTGCAATTGTTGCCATCTCATCATCCCTTATACACTTCAAAATCAATCCATACTGACTCCTGTATAATTTATAGAAGATAAACAGTGAAATCGCAACGAATAGCAGGGTAAATAACAAAAATGCCCAGAGAGAATCCAGACTCAATCCAAAGAATGTAGGTCTGGGTATCCCCGGTATCCCATAGGGCCCCCTTGTTAGGGATACCCAGTTATAAAGCACTGAAAAAACAATTATCTGAAAACCAAGGGATGCAAGCACAAAATAGTCACCCTTCAAGCGTAGAGAGGGATAGGCTATTAGAATGGATAGAACTGAAGAAAGCACTATTCCAGCAATCAAGGAAACATAAAATGGAACATGAAGATTAACCATTAATAGTGTTGTTGTATATGCACCTATGCCATAGAAGGCTGCGTGGCACATAGATAACAATCCACCATATCCCACTATGAGGTTCAGGGATAAGGCAAGTGGAATGTAAATACCTATCATTATTAAAATGTGCAGTAAATAACTCACTCCTCTATCCTCCTTCTAATGCCAAGCAACCCTTCCGGCTTCAGCAACAGGAAAAGGATAAGCAAAGCAAAAGTCACTGCATCAGCCCATCTGGAAGATGTTCTCCATATAACATAACTCTGCAACAAGCCAAGAAGATAACCACCCAGAACAGCGCCCTCAATCCTATCAACCCCACCGATTATACATGCAACCGCACCCTGCAAAAATGCATTCATACCAACATGAGGGTCAATACCCACATCAAGCGATGTTAAAATGGATGAAACTCCAGCAAAAAATGAACCCACGATGAAAACAAAGGAACGTATTTTAAAAGGATTTACCCCCCTTGTTTCCAGAAGAACAGGGTCGTCGGCATAAGCCCTTATGAGTTTACCCAAGAAACTCCTTCGTAGAAACATGAAAAGCAAAACAAACAGCAAAACGGCAATCAGAATCTGTAAAAACTGTATCCTTGTAATTACAACACCCAGAAGTTTGACTGTTGGTTCTATACCAGGTGAAAGAACCTTTACCTCGTTTCCATATATAAGTGCAATAAGGTTCACAAGGAATATGTAAACACCAAGAGAACTCAAAAGGTAAATTCCACCTGAGGCATCTTTCCTGAATAATGGATTGTAAATGTATCTCTCTATAAGAAAACCCATCACCATTCCCGAAAGAAGTGCTAAAGGAACAGCAACCAATACAGGAATTTTGAGAGAAATTAGAAGGGAATAAAGGATAAAGGATGTAAAGGTGTAAATTGCTCCATGGGCTATATGAAAAATCCTTGTTGCCCTGTAAATTACACTGAATCCCACTCCAATGAGGGCTATCAAAGAACCTGAGGCAATACCATTGAAGGTAAATTGCAAAAATTGGATAAATTTAGAGGTCATTCCTTGCCCGTGAGCGTTTTCAGCACACCTTCAAGTTCAATAAGGTTAACTGGTTTTTTCAAAAAGTATTTTGCTCCAAGATTCAGAGCCTCAACCGCATAGTCAAATTCCCTGTACGCACTTATCATAACCACTGGAACATCAGGGTAGTTCATCTTCATCCATTCAAGGAAAACAAGCCCATCCCTGTTCTCTTCATCCTCTTTAGAAAGTCTAATATCCACCAGAGCAAGGTCAATTCCCTCCTTTGCTCTTTCCTTTGCCTCCTCAAGATTGGATGCAGTAACCACATCCCATTCTCGTTTCAGGGCATTTTCAAGTGACCTCAGGTATTCTATTTCGTCATCAACAATCAAAAGTTTCATACCTGTATTATATACAATTTTTGTGCCATTTCAATGAAAATTTCAACTTGACACAAATAGAATGCATGGGTATTTTTTGAAAAGTATGAAACCTGAAGAAGGAAGACCTGTAAAGAAGCAGATTTCATCCTATCGTGTTAAGGTTGTTAAAGAGCAAGCACACATTTTAAGGTGGCTTGAGGGAAGGCCTGGCATTAAAAATGGTGCAATTTATTCAACAATTCTTACAAAGCATGGTGATGAATATATCTTTGACCAAATCAGGTTAACCCCAGAGTTATTCATTGGAGCAGAAAGGGCACTGAAAAAATTGAAAAAATACTATATCCTTACCCCTAAAATACTCGGACAACACTATATTGAAGAAAAGGCAAAAAGGCTTGAAGAGATTAAAAAATTCTTAAACCTTTCTATAATAAAGAATGGCTGGTCTAATTGTGAATTCAGGGATTTCCTTGTATCCTCTTCAATGCTTTCACCACCTCCCGAAGAACTTTTTAATTATGTCAGGAAGTCAGGCCTCCCCAGAATTTCGCTCCAAAATCTTCCTGATAGAGCCAGAAGACTTTATCTTTATCTCTCTGGTTGCGTGGGAATTAATAAAAATAATACTATTGAAGGTTATTGCGGGCAAAAGTATCCCTTTGTAAAAGACCCACTCCTGCTAATAGAAATTTACAAAATAATTCCTGAAGATGATTTAAAAAAAGTGATAGAAATTATGGAACAGGAGGACGACTTTATTTACCAGATACTCCTTGAATCAGTGGAACGCTCAATTCCCCCTGAGAGAATCAGGTTTATAACAAAAAGATATAAAATATTTCAAAAATATAAGGAACTCGCCTTCCTCTGCTTATATCTCAATAATTTTGAACTGATGGAAAAATTATTTAGATTAACAAAAAACTCTATCCGTTTAACAGGTATCTTTTTAAGCAGATTTCCCCTTATGGACTTGATTAAAAAGGTTGGGGAGGAGAATGTTATTAACTTCCTCTCCCTCTTCAGGAAGGAAGAACTGACAACCATATATGGCTTAACCAATGAAGGCAATGGTCATTACCCATTTGAAAAAACTATCTTTTTCACGCATCCTGAAGAGGCAAAAAATATTATCAAGAACCACGATAACCTGAAGATATTCATATTTGCATTTACAAGAGTGGATGATTTCCTTCATTTTTTTAACTTCTGGAAGGATAAGAATCCTGAAATCCTCAATGTGTTTAACATACCTACCCTTTCAAAATTATATAAAGATAACACATACGAGGAGATAAACAAAATATTTCGTGGAATAAATGACTTTTTTAATGATTTATGTGGCTCCAGAAGGTTATATCCCCTGCACTATCAGATGATTATTGGATTTAAAAACTGGAAAGGCATAAAATTGAATCCTGTTTCAACAAAAAAGATACAATCGGCTAAACTGATTATACTGGAAGCACTGTATTATCTTGATGAAATGCGCAATGAAATAAGCGAACCATATCTGGTAGAGTTTTTCGCCAATATCGAACCACTTATTGAAAAACTGTCTGGTTTTTCTGGAAAAATTAATATTAATGAAGATGCATTGGCACTTGCATATTACTTAACTTATGGAGAGAATTCTCAATATCCCGAAACATTGCTCAAACTCGCCACCATAGGTTATAAAAATATTCCCGTGTTCAAGGCCTCAGAGATGAATATACTCCTACAACAGGATTTAAGCACTTTCCGACGGCTCATGTCAGAGGCATTTTTAGTCAGTCCGATAAGAGTACTGGATGTTCTGCATGATTTGAAAACACTGGCTTATCATCTGGATATAAAACAGGCCATTGGTCAATTTCTTGATTCTTTCAATCCATCCACATCTTTTCACATAAGAGAAAAACAAGATTTTGAAAGTGAATTGGGATATCTTCTCAATGTAAAAAACAAAAACAATAAAGTAGAAAAACGGATAAAAAATATCCAGAATATCATAAAAAATTATGATGAATACAGAAATAGAATGGAAGCAAAGGAACTAAAAAAACAAAACTTAAAAGTGTCATACAGGTTCCTTGACGCAATAAACACATTTATAAGTAATTTATTGCTTTCAATATTTGACAGTGAGTTAAATAATAAATATAAGAATTTAAGAATGAATAATGTATTGAAAAAAGCAATCGCTTTCAGCCTTAATCTTGAGAAGAATAAAAGGGCAGCAAGGTCAGCCATCAAACACATAATAATAGGAGATTATAAAAGGTGGATTGTGGGTAAAAAGAAAAATAAAGAGTTTCTTGAAAAATTAAATGGAATGGGAATAAATGTAAAACCACTTATTGAGGGTTTCTCTAAAAAGTTTAATGATTTCACTGTATATATGGAAACCAAACCTATAAATATACTCCAGATGGGAGAATTATTCTCAACCTGTTTATCCCTATCTCTTAGATGGAATAGACATAACTATGCTCTGGTTCCATATCTTGTTGATATAAACAAGAAGGTAATTTTTATAAAAAACAAATCAGGCGAAATTATTGCAAGAACAAGACTTGATATTTCAGATAAAGGCTTCATTAAAATGATGAAAATTTATAAAAATAGACCTGTTAAAAATATTGAATTGTACTTTAAAAAGTTTATTGGAGAATTGCAAAAAAGCACAGGACTGAAAGAAGGAATTGAAGGTGATTTTCGTTCAGTCAACAATCTCCATGAAAGCGAAATTGAATATCTTGAGGTAATCCCGGAACCAGAAAATCTGAAAAATCTCGGATGGGAAGAGTTGTTAAAGGTTATGTATTCACATCTGGAATACAACTTTGATGATTTCTTAAAACAGGGTCTGCCAGGTATAATCCAGTACCTTCATTCTAATGGATTATCCTGTGAAAATATAAAACTACTATTTTCAATTTTTCTGTTATCCAAATTCCTGGACTTATCAGGTTTTTATTCAATCACTCATAAACTCCAATCTATAATGGCAGACTTCACTAATGTAGCATTTACAAATGACCTTTTCAAAGAAGCAATGAACAATCACTTTTTTTATTATCTAAAAATAGATTATACTAATATTGGAAAACTTGTAAAGGAAGAGTCCCCTTCCAGCAATAGCCTCAATATGGATAACAGGTTTTCCACAAAACAAGAATGGATTAAATTCTGGTCTGATTTTCCCCACAATTTTACTGATTTTCTAATGAAGAATATGAGCAAAGAAGATTTAAGAAGAATGAAAAAAGAATATGGAAAATCAAAAGAGCAATTTGACACCCTTGAATATACAACATATTACGACAGAAATCTTTGTAAAAAAGGAGAAAAGAATGCAAAAACAATTGCAAAAAGAATCTTCATTCAAATGATTCACGATTTGAAGAATGGAAATATTGAGAAAAAACAATTTCACGAGAATTTAGAAAAACTTTCCATAATAATTAAGATTCAATTCCATAGAGAAGGTTTTGACATAATCAGACACTTTAAAAATTTATTTCACAAACAGGTAAAGAAGGAAAACCTCTCCAGAAATCTCGCAAACTTTATCCACATATCTATTGACAAAACATTATCGCCATAAATTATCTGTTCTATTCTCCTTCACATGACCAAACTTAAAGAAAAGTTATTGCATATTTCACACATTTTGTTATAATTAAGTGATGGAGACGCACATTCTGGTGATTGATGATGATAAAAAGTTTGTAAAATCGCTCAAGAAGGTGCTGAAAGTTCTTGGAAGGGTTGATACTGGATATACTGTCCAGGATTTCTATAAGTTATTCTCTCCTCATAAATACGACATCATTCTGGTTGATTTAAGGCTGGAAAAGGAGTATGAAGGTCTTGAACTCATCCGATATATTGTGGAGGAAGACCCATCTGTTCCAGTAATCGTTATTACTGGTTATGCAAGTGTTGATTCAGCAATTGACGCAATCCATCTGGGTGCATCACTCTATCTTCAAAAGGACAAAATTACATTTGAGGAGATTCTGGTAAAAATAAAAGATGTCCTCTCAAGTATACAGTTTAAATATAAAATGTCTTCACTGATTGAAGAACTGGAAATTATTGGGGAAGACCCAAAAATCAAGGATGTGATAAGGCTGGCCACCCTTGTTGCAAATGATGGAGAAGCCACAGTACTTTTACACGGGGAAACAGGGACAGGAAAAGAATTGATTGCACGGTTCATTCACAGAACCGGTAAGAGAAAAGACGGTCCATTTATTTCTGTGGCCATACCTGCATTGAATAAAAGCACGGTAGTTTCAGAGTTATTTGGTCATGAAAAGGGTGCATTTACTGGCGCAATGAAAAAGCACGTTGGCTACATTGAACAAGCACACAAAGGTATTCTATTTCTTGATGAAATAGGCGAACTGGATATGGAAACCCAGGTAAAACTTCTCAGATTCCTTGATTCAAAGATATTCAGAAGAATGGGTGGTGATAGAGACCTGTCTGTTGATGTCCAGATTGTTGCCGCGACAAATAGAGACCTGAAGAAACTGGTGGAAGAAGGAGCATTCAGGGAGGACCTATATTATAGATTGAAGGTGTTTGAAATAGAACTTCCCCCTCTGAGAGAAAGGAAAGGTGACATCGTTCGTCTTGCCAATTATTTCCTGACAAATTTGTTCCAGAAAAATAGAACCACTGCAAGGGAGTTCTCTGAAGAAGTTATTGACATATTTCAATCCCATACCTGGCCTGGAAATGTGAGAGAATTAAAACAAGTAGTTGAGAGTGCTGCACTTAAAGCAAAACTCACGGGTAAGACCAGAATAACAACAGGAATGCTTCCCGAGGAATTAAAAGATGGCTTAAAAAGTAAACAAATTAGAGAAGGTAGGGGTGTAGAATATATGATTGCCAGGACTGAACTTGAATATATCCAAAATGCACTGGAAAAAACAAACTGGAAAAAAAACGAGGCATGGAAACTTCTCGGATATTCAAGCAGGTTTGTTTTAAGGAGAAAAGTTATGGGTTATTTCAGAAAATATCCTGAACTTGCTGATACCTTTCCAAAACTGAGGGCAAAATTTATCAAAGAAAAATCTTGACACATTTCCCATTTTAGGATAAATATTTTTTAATGAAAAATAAAAAGGAGGCTGGAAATGAAAAAATATGGAGTTGGAATCCTTTTTCTGTTCTTTACCTCTTGTAATTATCCATTTACGGTTAAGGTGTCCTTCCAGGACCTTTCTGGTTTTGAACCAGGCAATCCGGTAATTATGGAAAAGGATACATTAGGTTATATTAAGGAGATAAAAGATACACTTGCATTTTTAACTATAAAATCTGTTCATAAGGAAAATTTAAAAAATGGTGTAAACTTCTATGCTGTAAAAATGGCTGGGAATCCAAGGATTATGGTCCTCCCAAATCCTAACCACCCTTTAAATTTCAAGAAAACTGTAAAGGGCTACCCGGAATATAGATATTGGCTTGCACTGGGAAAGAAAAATTTATCAAAAAAGATAGAGGATTTGAGAGAATTTTATGATTCAGAAGAATGGAAATCATTCAAGAAAGAGACATCCCGGAAACTCAAAGAACTGATGAAAAAAGGCGAGGAATATTTTAACCAGCACAAAAAAGATGTTAAAAAAGAGATGCTCATAAAAATAGAAAATATCAGGAAACGATTTGGTGAAGAGGCTGCAAAAGAAGCAGAGAGGTTCATAGATAATTATGGCAATTAAACACGGCATTTCCCATGCCCTTGCCACTTTTGTAACAAGTGTAGCATCAGCTGTAATAAGTAGCATTATAATAGAAAAATTACACACTGTTAACATTCAGTGGCAAAAGGTGGGCACCTTTTTCAGCCGTTTATTTTATATAATTACAAGGGTGAAAATTTCAGGGATGTTCTTTAACATAATCCTGATGGCTTCAATTTTTGCCTTCCTCTGGGGAATGATTTTTGAAATCATTCACCGTATAAGAAGAAGGCGGTATTATTAATCAAGATATAAATCCAATACCCAATCTATCTTCATAAGATCCATCAATCTGTACGAACCATTGGCTCTTGATAAGGAATTAACAAAAGCTTTTACATAATTTGAGTATCCTAAAGACATAAATAAATCTGTTCCTTCTGAAGCCTCGCCTTCTCTTATGCTTACCCGATTTGGTGCATTCACAATCCATTTTGGTAGAGGGATAGCATTATTGTAATATACCCTTTGCCAGTCCTTGAAATAACGAGGAGTATGGTCTATATGGCTTATTCTTCCTCTAACATACACTTTGAATTTAAGCCCAAAAGTATCATACTTATCCCAGAAAGCAGACTGCGAAATACCAAAACGCGCATTGTAATATGGTGACTTCTTAAACTCATAATAACTTCCGTATCTTTCAATTTTTTTCACCTCATCAAACATATCAAAATGCTCTACCTCTACAACCTCTACCAGTTCCTCTGCATAATGGGAATTCAAATAACCAGGATTCTGGATCTCGTTCCCGTAGAGTTCAGACAGAAATTCTTTCTCTTCTGGTGTTACTGGAACAAAATACCATTCCCCCTGTCTTGAAATTGGGCCATCATAATCCTTCAATACAGGCGGCTTTAACCAATCCAATGCGTCCTTCACAGAAGTAACACTATCACCAACACCAGTGGCAAAATACCTTTCGTCCTTACCCATAAGTATGGTGCAATTCGTTTTTTTCTCCTCCAACTCTATCTCAAGGTTTAAGAGCAAAAGCCTTTTTTTATAATCAGCATCCATAACATATGGCCGAAATTCACCCCTGCTATCAATTTTTCTAATTTTAAAGAGACTAAAATCTGGTTGATTTTCAATGTTCAGAAATCCATTAGTTCCTTTTGTGAGAATTCCGTTCAGCTCAGCCTTTTCCATTTCCCTCAAAACCTTTCTTTTTAGTTCCAGCATAATAACCTCCTTGTTTCAAGAATATAATAAATATTTTTTAAGAAAAATGGGATATTGACATAGGTTCTTTTTATTGTTATAAACACAAAAAAAACATAACAAGGAGGAAGGATGGTTTTTTTATTTATATCCTTAATTGCAACAAGGGTTGAGAATCCACCTGTGATTGATGGGCTTCTCAGTGATAAATGCTGGAAAGGGGCAGTATTTATAGACAGTTTTGTCCAGTGTTCTCCAAATGATTCTGATAGGGCAACACTCAAAACAACCTTCTCCATCCTCTACGATAATAATTTCCTGTACATTGGAGTGAAGTCATACCAGAATCCATCCACCATTGTAACCCGTATATCAAGAAGGGACAGGGTGCGCCATATTGACGACAAAGTATCCATTCAGATAGACCCAACAGGCAAGGCAAGGGGCGTGTATTTCTTTGTTGTTAATCCATCAGGTTCTATAAGGGATGGTTATTTTTCTGATTATATGGACGATTCATGGAATGGGGTATGGGATGTGAAAACCCATACAGATTCCTCAGCATGGACAGCAGAGTTAAGGATTCCCTTCAACATAATGCGGTTTGAGGCAAAGGATACCATGAATCTGAAAATAAAGGTAACAAGACACATAGCATACCTTGATGAAACTGACGAGTACCCTTACATTCCTTCAGATGTGAGTAATGCATTTGTTTATTATGCCCCTGTTAAAGGTATCTATGGAATTCATACTGATTTAAGGACAATTATCACACCCTATACAAGAGGAGGGTTCTTTCCTGATACAAAGGTATATAACTGGAGCGTGGGTGTTGACAATCAGTTCAGGATTGGTTCAGACTATATCATTGACATGAGTATAAACCCTGATTTCTGTCAGGTGGAAGCAGACCCACATCAGTTGAACCTGAGCACATACGAGATTTTTTATCCTGAACACAGACCCTTCTTCATTGAGGGAAAGGAAATGTTCAGTTCGTATCCCAATATCTTTTACTCAAGGAGGATAGGTAAACTTGACTATTTTTACTCTTATGATTCCATTGTATCCATACCTGATGCAGCAACCATTCTCTCCGCAATAAAATTCACATCAAAGAGGGGCAAACATCAAACAGGTGTGCTCTATGCTGTAACAGACTGGGAGTATGCAGAACTCATTGATACCAATGGAAATGTGTATCAGGAAATGATACAACCCTTGAGGCACTACATGGTTCTGATGAACAGGATTGATTTTTCCCCTGACGCATATGCAAGGATAATGAATGCAACAGAGATTGATAATAATCTATACGGAGGTATGGCATGGCTCATTGATGGAAGTTTTCCCCTGAAAAGAAATTTCCTTGTAACAGGCTCTTACTCACTCTCATACAATGACACTATTCTTAAAGACAATCCCGGAAAGGCAGTTTATCTATCCAGTAATTATTCAGGTAAGTGGTATAGCCTCTTCCTAACAGGAACCTATATGGATACACTTTATGATGTGAACAGGACGGGTTACAATTCCCGTAATGATTTGAGAGGCATCAACTCTGGTTTTGCAATGTGGAACAACAGGAGGTTTTCATTCATCAACAGTATCTATTCCCACTTCAATTTCACCTATTATGAAAATCTTGAGGGTGAGCCAACGGATAAATTCCTCTATTACAGTGTAAGCACGAGTTTCACGAACAAGCATTCCCTCTCCATATCAATGAACTACTCACCACCCCATTATGATGACCTTCTCACAAGGGGTGGACCTTCTGTATATCTGCCTTCACACTATGGTTATTTTATATTTTATGGAACTGATAGAACAAGGATGTTCGCGTGCAGGTTCGTTTACGGAACAGGTATATCCGGTCAGTCAATCACAAGGCGAATTGAATTAATACTCATGGGTGCACCCTCAAAAATGGGGAGTTTCAGAATCACTTACGCCATTTCAACCACAAAGAATCCGTATCAATGGGTCACCAATGTTTCTGACACAACCACAAACTCTTATGTCTATGTGTTTGGTGATATTGATAGGCTGGAAAATACCCTTGAAACAAGGATGAGTTTCAATCCCAGCACCAACCTTTCATTCCAGTTGTGGGCAAGGGCATACATGGACAGGGGTATATATAGAAGGATAAAAAAACTTGAAGACCCTGATACTCCTTCTTTCAGCAACTACACCATTGATTACAATCCAGACTTCCTTATGAAATCCATACAGATTCATTCTGTTTTAAGGTGGGAATACAGAAAGGGGAGTGAATTTTACCTTGTCTATACAAAGGACCTGTGGGACAAACTATCAAAAACCCAGGAGAGTATCCCTGCCTCTGAACTCCTGAAACTCTTCAAATGGCATGGGGGGAATAAGGTATCTGCAAAAATAACATATAGATTCAACATATGATTCTCCTGTTCCTCTTCTCACTCCGTTTTGTTGCTGTTGGAGACATTCTTCTGGACAGGGGCGTAAGAAGATACATCAATAAAAATGGAATAAAATCCCTTTTTTCAGATGTGGACTCAATCATTAAATCTGCTGATGTGTCCATGTGCAATCTTGAATCCCCAATAACAAAAACAGGAATCCCTGTTAATAAGCCCTACTGCTTCAGGGGTGAACCTGAATATCTTGAAGGTGTTTACAGGGCAGGTTTCAATGTGTTCAACATCGCAAACAACCACACGATTGATTGGGGAAAGAAGGGCTTTCTGAACACCATGAGAAACATTGAAAGAATTGGAGGATACTATACGGGTGGTGGAAGATTTCAGAAAGAGGCGGAAGAGCCATTGATTATATCACATGGAGGGATTACCATTGCAATCTTCGGTGCTGTTGACCTGTTTGACCAGGAGGTTGTTAAGGCTCTAAAATACAGGCCAGGTCCATACTGCCTTGATGTAAAATCCCTTGAGAGATACATAAAATTCATAAGGCCATTTGTTGACTACATCATACTCACAATACACTGGGGCAAAGAGTATGAACCATTCCCTGAACAGAAACAGGTTGAACTTGCCCACAAACTTGTGGATGCAGGTGTGGACATAATCATTGGTCACCATCCACATGTGTTGCAGGGTATTGAAATATACAAAAATAAAATAATACTATACAGTCTTGGAAACTTTGTATTTGACCAGAAGAAGGACTATCAGCGGGAAACCGTAATATTCAGGTGTACATTGACAGAAACAGGGATAAAAGATATTGAATTTGTGCCCATTTTTATAACCGATTGCCAGCCACGGATACCTGACAGAAAAATGTCAAATATCATAAAGAACAGGATTATTGCATTATCTTCTATTTTTGGAACAGGGTTCCTGGAATCAGGTGAAAGGCTTTTTTTATTCAAAAGGGCAGACCCTCTTATTAATCAAAACTCATACATTGCGCACATTCCAATCTTAACCAACCTTTCTGGAAAAGTAAAAATCATACAAACCCACAAAAGGTGAATTTACACAACCCAACATTATAATTTTGTATAATGTTATAATTTTGTATAACATATCACCGCTTATAATTCCTTAAAAATCAGTATATTTTTTCTGGAACATTCCTTGCATAATCAGTAAAAAACAGGGAGGTGAATTATGAAACGTTTAATGGTTTTAATGTTTTTACCTCTTCTGATGTTTGCGGGAACAAGGGAATTTGTGTTCATGGGTGGTGTGGAGAATGAGCAGGCAGACATGCTCCAGCAGGGAGAATTTAGACTATACCTTGACTTCTCACCTGAACTCAAGTTCAATACATTCATATCTGGATTCAGGGATGGGTCAGATATTACTGCCACCATTGGATGGGGTCTGGAATACAGAATTCGTTTCTTCATTGCTCCATACTTTGGCATAGGTGCATGCCTCCATTACATAAAGGAGGATGGTTATTTTAACCTTGTGCATTATGACACCCGCTCATTTCTTGATGGTGGAAACATAACCTATGGTGGATATGCAAATGCAGGAATCAGGGTGAATTTCTTCAGAAACTTTGCTGTTCTTGTTGAAGAGAAGGGCGGTGTAAAACCTTCCCTCATGGATTACAATGTTCTCAAGATTGTAGGGCTTTCTTTCTCTTGGACCTGGTGATATTCAATTTTTGACAGGACTTATCTATAACCCCATGGGGTGAGTGACATCCAGTTAAATAACAGGCACCCCATGTCTTCCACCAGAACCCATTATCTTAATAAGGCACACCCTTTTCTATCACATTCCTGGCAAGTTCCTCTATGTACGGTGGGATAAGCCCCTTTTCATTGAGAATCTCTCTAACTCTTTCAGTAATCTCTGGTGTGTTAATCTCCATGGGGCAGTACCTAACACATCTTCCACACATTGTGCATGTGAAGGCCATTGGGGCCGCCTTTTCAAAACCACCTGTAATATAGGCTGTCCATGGAATTCCTATCCCACCCATATATTTATAACCCCAGTATCCTGTTGTGAGAGGATAAACAGGGCATTCATACATGCATGCGCCACACCTGAGGCATCTCAGGGCCTGCTTCACCACAGGGTCTTTTGCCGCCTCTTTCCTGCCGTTGTTGAGGAGTATAACATGAAGTTCCTTAGGTCCATGTGCACCATAAACAACAACCTTTTCAATATCACCTGTTTTGCTTGGACCTGAGATAAGACTCACATAACTCATCGCAAGGTATCCTGCATACCTTGAAACCACCTCAAGGAGCCTCATTCCATCCTTAAGTGTGGGAAGTATCTTCTCTATCCCGATGACAGCAATGTGAACAGGTGGAGCAGATGTTGCAAGCCTGATATTACCCTCATTCTCTATGAGGAATATGGTTCCTGTATCCGCTGTGATGGCATTGCCGCCTGATATGCCTATATCCGCATTGAAAAACTTTTCTCTCAAAAATTCCCTTGCAAACCGGGCAAGCCTTGTGGGGTCTGGAGGAAGTTCCTCCCCTGAAAACCGGGAGAATATCTCTGCAACCTTCTCCCTTGGAATATTCACTGCTGGTGCAAGTATGTGCATGGGTCTTGATTTTAAGAGTTGCACAATGAATTCCCCAAGGTCAGTTTCATAAACCTCATTCCCCCATTCCTCAAGTTTTTCATTCATAAAGAGTTCTTCAGATGTTATGGACTTTGCCTTCACAATGGTCTTTCCTGTCCCTACAATCTTCTTCATTATATCAAGTGCCTCATCAGCATCCTCAGCATAGTAAGGAATTGCATGCATGCTCTCAACAACCTTCATGGTCTTCTCAATGTAGTAATCAAAGTTATCAATGACCTGATTCTTTGTTTCAATCAGTTTCTTTGCCTCTTCCTTAACATAAGGGAAGGCCTCAAGTGCCCTATCCCTGTTTTTCCTGAAGGATTCCACGGCCCTTCTAAGGGCGGTCCTTGTGAATGGGTCTTTCAACACCCTGTATATGGTCTTTTTGTATTGTGTATGTATATTTGCCATTTTTCACTCCATTCCTTTTAGAACAACGGAAACAAGGTCTTCAACCTCTATCTTCCCCTCGCTTCCATCATTCAGGTTTAGATAGCAGAACGGACAGGCAGATGTTAGCACCTCTGCACCTGTGGGTAAAACCTGTAGTTCAATCTTTTCCTTTGCTACCTCTGCTGACAATCTCGGCAGATACGCCCTGACAAATCCACCACCACCACAACAGGTGGCATCCTCCTTTTCAAGTGGGAGCGGCACAAGTTCCAGGCCTGGTATTGATTTCAGAACCTCCCTTGGCTCATCATAAATACCATCGCTCTCCCTTCCAATATAGCATGGGTCGTGATAAACAACCCTCTTCCTGAAACCTGATTTAAACTTTATCTTACCTTCATCAATCAACTTCTTGAGGAACTGGGTGATATGAAACACCTCAAAGTCATTATCCTTCCCTGTAATCTCCCTGTACTCATGCTTTATAATTGTGTAGCAGTGGGGACATGGTGTGACCACAACATCAACACCCTCAAGGGACCTTCTCACCTTTTCTGCCTGAACCTTTGCCTCTTCAATCTTACCTGCAAGAAGAAGGGGTGCACCACAGCAGAGGTCCAGACCATGTGAAGAATACTCCACACCTGCCCTTTCCATCAACTCCTTCAGCCTCTCAAAAAGAACAGGTGTTGAACGGGTTGTGCATCCAAAGAAAATTCCTATCTTCATGGTCTCTCCTTTTTTTGTTTATAATGGAATAAAATAAAAAAAAGTCAATAGAAATCAAACCCAACTATAACTATCACCTGGCATGAATGGGATTGACATTTATTAATGAATTTCCCTGCTTCAAATCCATATTTGAAGAATCTGATCTGTCCAAAATTTTATACAGAATCCCTTCACAAATGTCAGCAATGAGTGAATCAGGCGTATCCTCTCTTAATTTAATCTCAAAATACACTGAATCCACATAAACCCTGACTGTTTTCATGGTATCCACATCAGAAGACAATGAATCAATAAAATCCTCCTCATAATGCTGATAAACAGAATCTTTATCAGGAAAGATAAAGAGCAGCCTCGCCGTGGCAGAGGCAGAAGAATTACCCGTATTTACAACCCAGAACAACATCAATAAAACACCCATTTTTCACCTCTACTACCATATATAAAATTTTTATTCCAGATTTATTATATTGAAAATCAATTTGCTATAATAAAATATATGTTAAAACCGGGGGACATGTAAAAAAATTAGGACATTAGAATTTCATTATCCTTATGGGTCTTTCCTTTTTTGCAAGGCCTATGTCTATTATCTGATGTG
>Ga0190304_1000050_pt1 | contig 50462 bp, 48 predicted proteins | sample 48700712_MG_FD_161670 | JGI IMG/M metagenome (GOLD analysis project Ga0190304, IMG submission 161670) | Hydrothermal vent sediment bacterial communities from Southern Trench, Guaymas Basin, Mexico - 4870-07-1--2_MG | ecosystem: Environmental > Aquatic > Marine > Hydrothermal vents > Sediment ...
GGATAGGCTTAGAGAGGCATTGAAGTCTAAGGGGTTCACTACGGCCGAGATGCTCTCTGTGGGCTTGCTGGGGGAGAGGGAGGGAGGAGGAGAGCCTTACGTGAAGTTCCGCCATCGGCTCATGATCCCAATCTGGGATTCCAGGGGCCGGGTGGTGGCTTTTGGGGGCAGGGCTTTGGAGCCAGAGCAGGAGCCCAAGTACCTCAATTCTCCAGAACATCTACTCTTCAAAAAAGGTGATATTCTCTATCCCTATCATATGGCTAGAAAGGCTGTTCGGGACATGGGTTATGTTTTGCTGGTGGAAGGTTACATGGACGCCATCACTTGCCATCTTCATGGCTTTTCCAATGCTCTAGCGGCTTTGGGGACAGCTCTCACCCCCTCCCAGGCCCGGAAAGTGGTTCGACTCTCCAAAGAGGTAGTCCTAGCTTATGACGGTGATGAGGCTGGGAGGAAGGCGGCTTTGAGAGCTGCTTCTGTCTTTTTCCAGGTGGGTGTGGTGCCCAGGGTGGTGTTGCTCCCCTCAGGAGAGGATCCTGACAGCCTTCTTAGGAGTAGAGGGAGGGAGGCTTTTGCCTCTCTAATAAGTGGGGCTGAGGACGTGGTGTTATGGTATATGGCAGAACTGGAGACTCGCTACTCCCTTTCCCATCCCCGGGAGAGGGCCCGTTGGCTGAAGGAGGTGTTGGGTTTTCTCGCTCCACTGAGGGGTTCTTTGGATTTGGAGTCTTACTTGGTAGAGGTTGCTTCCAAGACGGGAGTCACCCTTGAGGGCCTTAAAATGGAGATCTATGGCAGGGGAAAGGGGGGGGCGAGAAGTGCCCCCCATGCCCCCAGGGGATCTTGGGAAGTACTGTACTTGGCCTTGGCTCTGTCCAATCCTAGGTGGTGGAAGATTTTCAAAGGGGAGGTGTTGGAAGACCCTCTTGTGCTCTCTTTGTGGGAGAAGGTGAAGGGAGAGGATGATCCCTCTATCGCTCTGGCTATGCTGGATGACAGCGAGAGGTCCCTTTTGGTGGGTAAGGTGATGGAGATTCCTGAAGAGGGAGTGGAGGAGCTCTTTGCATCTTGCCATAGAAGGGCAGAAAGGAGGGCCTTGGAGAGGGAGGCTCGAAGGCTGAAGATGAGCATGGAGGGTGTTTCTGGAGAAGAGAAGGGTCGTCTTCTGGCCCGTTATATAGAGATCATGAAGAGTATAAAAGGTGCAGGAGAGGAGGGAGTTTATGAAACCCATTGAGGTCTCCAAACTTACTGAGCTTAGAAAGCTCATTGTCGTGGGTAAGAAAAAAGGGTTTCTCACTTATGACGAAATCCATGAGATGCTTCCTGGGGAACTCAGCGTGCCTGAGCAGCTGGAGGATATATTCCATCTCCTGGAGGAGATGGATATCCAGGTGTTGGATCATCCTCAGGGCAAGCTAGGGACTAGCAAAGCCATTTTAGGGGATGCTTCGGGTGATGGGGAGTTTTTGGGTGTGGTGGAGGAACACGAGGAGGATTCGGGGGTCTCGGCGGATCCTGTGAGGATGTATCTCCAGGAGATGGGTTCTATACCTCTGCTATCTAGGGAGGAAGAGGTAGAGCTGGCCAAGAAGATTGAGGAGGGCCGTAATCTGGCCATAGAGGCTGTCATGTCCATTCCTCTCACTGTGAAGGAGATATTGAAGCTTAGGGAAGAGCTAGAGGCTGAGGAGCTGGATCTGGATCAAGTGTTCATCTGTGAGGAGGACCTCTCTTCTGAAGACTCGGCCAAGGTTAGGCAGAGGATCTTGGAAGAGTTGGAGTCCCTCAACAGGGTCTTTGATCTTTATGAGAAGAAGCGGAGGGAGCTTTTCCTGGCCGGTGAATCTATGAAAGTCGAGGAGAGGGAGCGCCTCCAGGAGGAAGTGGAGAGTAAAAAGAGGGAGATGATAGCTCTCATAAAGAAGCTGAGCCTCTCCAGCGCTCAGGTGGAGCGCCTTGTGGATCTTATTCGAGGATATGTCCAGAGCGGTGACAGAGCTTTGGCCGAGATTAAGGAGTGTGAGGAAGTACTTCTCATGCCTGCTGATACCTTTATTCGGTTTTACGAGGATCTGGAGTCTCTGAGTTCGAGTGGTGAGAGGGAAGAGAGGGCCCGCCAGGTGACCACTCTGTCTTTTGAGACCCTAACTGGATATTATGAGAAGATCTTAAGGGCCAGGGGGGAGATTGGAGCCGTTGAGTTGGAGTCTACCCTTTCCTTGGGTGAGTTGAAGGAGATTCTATCGGAGATTGAGAGAGGGCTGCACCAGGAAAAAGAGTCTAAGCGGCTTTTGGCTGAGGCCAACCTTAGGCTGGTGGTGAGTATTGCTAAGAAGTACACTAATAAAGGGCTGCAGCTTTTGGATTTGATCCAGGAGGGCAACATCGGGCTTATGAAAGCTGTGGAGAAGTTCGAATACAGGAGGGGGTACAAGTTCAGTACCTACGCTACTTGGTGGATTAGGCAGGCCATCACCCGGGCTATTGCTGATCAGGCTAGGACCATTAGGATACCCGTTCACATGATAGAGACCATCAACAAGCTGGTGAGAACTTCTCGGCAGCTTGTTCAGGAGTTGGGCAGGGAGCCTACTCCTGAGGAGGTGGCCCGCCGGTTGGAGATGCCCCCTGAGAAAGTTAGGAAGATCCTGAAGATAGCAAAAGAACCAATCTCCTTGGAAACACCTATTGGTGAGGAGGAGGATAGCCATCTTGGTGATTTCATTGAGGATAAGTCTATAGATTCACCCATCGATACCGCCATTGATGAGAGTTTGAGAGAGCAGATTGAGCAGGCCTTGGAAACTCTTACCGATAGGGAAAAGACGGTTCTCAAGATGAGGTTTGGCTTGAACATGGACTCCGAGCATACTCTGGAAGAGGTGGGCCGGGTCTTCCACGTGACCAGGGAGAGGATTCGCCAGATAGAGGCCAAGGCCCTGAAGAAGCTCCGTCATCCTCGGAGGAACAAGAACATTAAGAGCCTGCTGGAGGTCTAGCGGAAGAAGATCAGGGTTACTATCACAAACATGGGGATGAGAATTACCAGGGAGTATTTGATGATATAGCCAAAGAAACTGGGCATCTCCACTCCGGCCTCTTCGGCTATGGATCTCACCATGAAGTTGGGGGCATTACCTATATAGGTGTTGGCTCCCATGAAGACTGCTCCAGCGGAGATGGCCTCCAGATAGATACCTTTCTGGGAGATGAGGTGGGCCACAGCCGTTTTTTCAGGTACTCCTGCAAAGAAGCGGCCTAGGGCGGTGTTGAGAAAGGTTAGGTAGGTGGGAGCGTTGTCCAGGAAGCTGGAGAGGCCACCTGTGATCCAGAAGAAGTGATAAGGTTCTCTCACGGAGGCTATAAGGACCCTGGCGGCGCCTTCTTCTCCTGCCCTAAGGATGGCAAGGGCAGGAATCATGGTCATAAAGATGCCAGCGAAGAGGATGGCCACTTCCTGGATAGGAAACCAGGTGAACTCGTTCTCTTCTCTGATTTGCCACGGTGTGAATTTGAGTGACAAGAGTCCCATGATCACCATGACGCCGTCTCTAATGAGGGATTGAATGTCTCTCTCCACGCCCAGGATTTTTACATGCCCTATGTGGACGAGGCCGCTGAAGAGGACGGCGGCGACCACACCCGCTAGGAATAAGAAATTGAGGGATCCTACGATTTTTAGTTTCTCTTCTCCTTTCTCTCTTTCAGGCAATGTCTCTTTTTTAAAGTTGATGTAATCTAGGATGAAGTAGAGGATTAGCAAGAGACACGCCACCAGTAGCATGTGGGGGAGAATCTTGAAAGTCCAGAAGAAGGGCACGCCATGGAGGAATCCCAAGAAGAGTGGAGGATCTCCCAAAGGAGTGAGGGAACCTCCGATGTTGCATACTAGAAAGATGAAGAAGACCACCATATAGGTCTTCTTTTTTCGGTAGGCGTTGGCTCTGAGGAATGGTCTGATGAGGAGCATGGCGGCCCCTGTGGTGCCTACCCAGGAAGCTATTGCTGTTCCTACGGCCAGCATCCCTGTGTTGACCAGAGGTGTACCCCGGAGCTTTCCCTTTAGTAAGATGCCTCCTGCTACTGTGTACAGGGACCATAGGAGGATGATGAAGGGGATGTAGTCGGCTATGTAGATGTGGAGGATTTCGTGGAGGGCTGCACCTCTGAAGACTAGCAAAAAGGGAATGGCCACTACTAGTCCCCAGAAGGTGGACACTTTGCCGAAGTGATTATGCCAAAAGTGGGGTGCTAGTAGGGGGAAGAGAGCTATGGAGAGAAGGATTCCGACAAAAGGTATGATACTCCATAAGGGCAGTACGGTGCCGAGTTCATGGGGGACTTCTGATGCCCATAAGGGCATAGGAAGGGTTAAAAGGGTGGCACCGACTGTGCAAAAAATAAAAACAGGAGAGGCTGAGAATCTCTTCTGACTCATTTGCTCAGCTCCTTGACCATATTTCTGGAGACGGCGCAGGTATATATCTGTGAAATCCTGTTGTCAAGGTGGGGTGTTTTTGGTACCAGGGTAAAAAGTTGCTGTGAGACGGGTGTTGGAGTGCCTTTGTTTAACTTATTAAGGAGGAGGAAAAGAATTGCCTTTGGAATAGACATTGGCCATTCGGGGCTGAAGGTAGCGGTGTTTAGGAGAGAAGGGGAGAGGAAGGTTGTAGAGAAATTGCATTTGAGGAACTTCCCTCCAGGAGTGATGGCCGGAGGGAAAGTGATGGGTGAGGACACGGTGGTAGAAGCTATTAAAGATATCTGGAGAAAAGAGACTTTTCCCAAAGGTACGCTGGTTGCCGCTGTGCCGGGTGGCAATGTGGAGGTGAAGAGGATCAGATTGCCTGTGATGGATAAAAAAGAGTTGGATAGATATGTAGCCTTGGAAGCGGAGCAAGCTTTTGCTATGCATTTCCTTAGTCTGATCATAGACTATGTGATCCTTGAAGAAGAGAAAGATCACATGGATCTGTTGGTGGTAGCTGTACCTAGAGATAAAGTGGCCCTGGCTAAAGATCTATTTTATAGGGCGGGAGTAGATCTTCACGTTTTGGATGTGAAGCCTCTGGCCTTGTATCATCTTTTTACTTTTTTAGGCGGTGACAAGCTAGAAGGGCTCTCTGTGATCCTGGATATAGGGAAAAGCATAACCACTGTAGTGATGGTTCTGGATGGGGAGCTTTTATGTGCCAGAGAGGTCTATGTGGGCGGGGATGTGGTCACTGAGATGATCCAGAAAGAGGAAGGCTTAACTTATGGAGAGGCAGAAGCGCTGAAAAAGGAGAAGTTTTCTCAAAAACCCCATGGGAGGAAAATTCTAAACAAGTTCGTTGTTTCGTTGGGGCACGAGTTGAAGCTGGTATTGGACAGCTGCAGACTATGGTTGGAATCAGTGGAAGGTGAGGTGAGGAGGGTTTTCTATACAGGAGGCGGAGCTTTGTTGGAGAATTTTGATAAAGCTTTTGAAGAAAGGTTTGACGTAGAGGCTAAAAGTATGTATTATTTAAACTCTGAGAGGATGATGGGAGAGAGGGTTGAGGTGCTGGATAGATATTCTGTGGCGCTTGGTTTGTCTATCAGAGGGGCAGTGATATGAATAGAGCGGAAGTTGTAGGCATAAATCTGCTTAAGAGAGAGGCCAAAAAGCCTGTAGCTAGAAGAATAAGAGAGAGAAGACCAGGTGAAAGGCGGCCTTTTAGTTTAGGCAGGGACAAGGCTGTTATAGGGGTTTTGTTCCTTGTTCTTCTTTTGGGTTTTGGAGGGTATTATCTGAAGTTGGACAGAACCATTAGGGCCAAGGAAAGGGTTCTGGCAAAGAAGAAGGCGGAGTTGAAGAAACTGGAAAGAGTATATGTCAGAATAAGGATCTTGGAGGCCAGGAAACAGGAGCTCCAGAGGATGGTGAAGGTGATTGAAACCCTTTCTTCGGGCAGGGACAGTGTAGTGAAGTTTTTCGAGAAGTTGGAAGGTGCCATTCCTGATAATTCTTGGTTGAGCTCTTATAGCCTTAAAGGCAAGGAGGTCCAGCTGGTGGGGTACTCCCTTGAAGACAACGGCGTGGCGGATCTTATGGAGAACCTTTCTCACATTAAAGAGGTTTCCTATTGCAAGCTGAGGTATATAAAAGAGGTGGGGCTTGCGGGCATAAGGGTTAGGCAGTTTGCTCTAACGACGCTTCTAAAGTAGGCCACCGCTTATGGACAAGGATCTGTTGAAGAAGGTGTTGATTACCATAGTGTTGTTGGTGGCTTTGGGATATGCAGGGAATGTGTATGTCTTGAAGCCCAAGAAGGAGCACATAGTCAGGCTAGATAGAGAGATTAAGAGTGTGACTTTGAGGATAGAGAAGGGCAGGAGGGCGCTCAGGAGGGAGAAAGCCCTCAGTAGAGAGATTGCAGAATTAGAGGCCAAGCTCGAGACTATAAAGGCAGTTCTCCCCACTAAAGAAGAGATTCCGGGTCTTATAAGGGAGATTTCCAGGTTGGGTTACTACAACAGGATCAATTATGCTTTGTTTCAGCCTGGGAAGGAGGTGGTCAAGGCTGACCAGGGTTATGCCATTTTGGCTATCAAATTGGAGTTCAAGTCTTTCTACCCACAACTGGTTTCTCTTCTGAGTGGAATTTCCAAAATGGAGAGGCTGGTGAAGCCAGCTACTTTGGAGGTTGGCTATGCTTCCAGGGGCCGGAAAGTGGTCTCGAGGAATCCTCGACTGACGGTGAAGTGTACCCTGGAGACCTATAGGTACATACCTCTCCAGAAGAGAAAGGGGAAGAAGGGTGGCGAGAAGTAGGGTTTTGGGGGTTTCGGTAATTGTGGGGCTGGTGCTCTTTTCTCTAGTGGCCTGGGGGGACGTGGAGAAGAAGGGAAATTTGTCCCCGCCTCCTGTGGTGATACGGAATCCCTTCCAGCCTCCTTCTGTTGTGACCAAAAGACTGCTGCAGTCCAAGAAAAGGCAGGTTCCCCTTTCCCCTCTTCAGAAGTACGACGTAGAGTCTTTTGTGTTGAAAGGCGTTGTGGCTGATATGGCTATGGTGGTTTCTCCAGATGGTGGCACTTATATAATAAAAAGAGGTACTAAAATAGGCAAATATGGGGAAGAGGTGGTGGGGGTTTACAAGGATAAAGTGGCGATAAAGAGGGGAGACAAGGTTATATATCTCGCCTTTCCCAAGGATTGAGATAAGGAGATGTTATTATGAGAGTAAAAGCGAATATGAAGGCAAAATGGTCGCTTTGGGTGATTGGGGGGCTTTTGCTTTTTGGCCTGGGCCTAGCTGAAGCCAGGGGGGCCGTTTATACGGTTCAGATTGCCGCTATCAAATTGGCCAAAAACCTTCCTATCCTTGAGGAGGAGGCCTTGGAATTTTCACAGAGGGTGGACCTTTCTGTGTATCTGGTTCAGAAGGATTCTACCTATGCCCTTGTGGTGGGTCGTTTCCCCACCCAGAGTGAGGGAGTTGCTCTTAAGGGCAAGATCTATGACACTTATCCGGATGCCTTTGTGACTCTTTGGAAGGATATGAAGGTGATCCAGACTTTTAAGGCGGGCTCAGCGCTTAAAGAGGGCGATGTAATTTCTGGGGAAGGTCCTTCTTCTCCTGAGAAGAAGGAGTACAAACCCGAGGAGGCGAAGAAGGGGGAAGAGACTAAAAGAAAGGTGAGTGAGCTTCCCAAGGGCATGTATCCCAAAAACTCCCTTGTCAAGATAAGGGCTTTGGGCTCTGCTTTGGTTTTGGTGGGTGAAGAGCCTTGGGGATTTGTGGATCTAGAGAAGTTTTCTCCTCCTCTCCGATACGTGGTTCATCTCTTCAACACCAGCCCTGCGGTGAGTCTGGACACCCTTTATTCTCCCACTCCTGGTGTGGAGAAGGTGAGGGTACTTTATGATTACATGGATAGGAAGACAGATGTGGTGATATACCCTTCTAATGTGGCTCCACTTGCCATGGAGAAGAGTGGCAAAGAACTAGTGCTTTCCTTGAAGGGCCTGGAGAGAAAGGTTGAGGGAGAAAAGGCAGGGGTTAGGCCCTCTGTTCCAACTTTTGAGGCGAGGAAAAAGGTCTATACTGGTAAGAGGATCTCCCTGGAGTTTAAGAACGCTGATATAAGGGATGTTATAAGGATCTTGTCCGAGGTGAGTGGCCTCAATTTCGTCGTGGACCCTGATGTGAAGGGGACTGTGACGGTGAAGCTGGATAATGTTCCCTGGGACCAAGCCCTAGACGTGATTCTCAGGACCAACAAGTTGGGCAAGGTGGTGGAGGAGGGGATAGTCAGGATAGCCACCCTTAAGAGTTTGGCCCAGGAGGGCAGGGCCCAAGAGTCTGCTAGGAAGGCTTTGGAGAAGACAAAGCCCATGGTTCTGGAGGTGATTCCCCTCAACTTTGTGGAAGCGGATAAGGTGAAGGACCTTATTACTCCCCTTTTGAGTGATGAGGGCAAGGTGGACTATCTTGAAAGGATCAATTCCCTGGTGGTGAAAGACAACGCCGAAAGAATCGCCAAAATAAGGGAGTTCGTTAAGAAAATAGACACACCTACTCCTCAGATTCAGATAGGAGCTCGTATAGTGGAGATCGTCACCACCTATTTAAAGGAGCTGGGGATTCAGTGGGGGTTCCTCTGGCGGCAGACTAAGACCGGCATGAGTTTTCCTTATTCCTTTGGTGTGGGTGGGGGTGTTACCCCTGCACCTGCGACGTCTCAGGCTTTGACTACAATGGAGGGTGTGTCTGGTTGGTCTCCGGCTTCCATTGCTCCGGGTTACGTGGTTGATCTACCTGCTGCGGTTATGACGGGTTCAGGTGGTGCCATTGCTGCTAGTTTGTTGAACGCTAGCGAGACCTTTGGCCTGGATATTCGCCTCTCAGCTCTAGAGGAAGAGGGAGTGGCCAGGACAGTCTCCAATCCTAAGCTGGTCACCCTTGATAACCAGGAGGCTGAGATTAGCCAGGGATATGAGATTCCATTTGCCACTGTTTCTGAGTCCGGTACCGAGACAGAGTTTAAGGAGGCAAAACTTAAGCTATTGGTGAAACCCCACATCACTTCTAGTGGTGACATCGTGATGGATGTGGAGGTTTCAAAGGACTCTCCCGATTTCACCCATGTGACTCCCGACGGAGTGCCCATCCAGACCCGCTCGGTTAAGACCTCGGTGAGGATGAAGAACGGTGACACTCTCATCATTGGTGGCATCTATGAAATGACCAAAAGCAAAAAGAACAACCAGGTGCCTGGCTTAAGTCGTATTCCTCTGCTGAGTTGGCTCTTCCGCCACAGGATGGAGAATCTGGAGAAGAGGGAGCTTCTCATTTTCGTCACCCCCACGGTGATAGAAGCCGGGATGGTTCAAGGAGAGAGATGAGGTTTCTCACGGCAGGTGAGTCCCACGGGGCTGTCCTGGTTGCCATAGTTGATGGGATACCAGCTCATCTGTCCCTCACAGCGGACTACATCAATGCCCATCTGGCCAGGCGCCAGATGGGCATTGGTCGTGGTGGGCGTATGCAGATTGAGAAGGACAGGGTGGAGATCCTGTCTGGGGTGCGGGGCGGGTTCACTATGGGATCGCCCATTGCCCTTCTTATAAGAAACCTGGACTGGCCCAATTGGGAGAGGGTTATGGCTGTAGAAGGCCTTTTGGATGGGGAGGGGGTGACCAAGCCCCGCCCTGGTCATGCCGATCTTCCTGGTGCTCTTAAGTACCTTCACCGGGATGTAAGGAACGTCTTGGAGCGGGCGAGCGCCAGAGAGACGGCAGCCAGGACGGCTGTGGGAGCTGTGGCCAGGAGGCTCCTGGAGGAGTTAGGTATCTCCCTTTTCTCCCATGTGGTGAGCATAGGACCTGTGGTAGTGGAAAGGGTAGATTTTGATCGGGTGGAGGATTCCCCTTTGAGGTGCGGTGACCCACAGGCGGAGGAGGCCATGAAGGATGTTATTCTTCGGGCCCAGGAAGAGGGGGACACTCTAGGGGGGGTCTTTGAGGTGAGGGTTAAGGGCGTGCTTCCCGGTTTGGGTAGTCATGTCCACTGGGACAGGCGTTTGGATGCTAAGCTGGCCCAGGCTCTTTTGTCCATACCTGGTGTGAAAGGGGTGGAGATTGGGGAGGCCTTTTCCCTCTCTTCCAAGCCGGGTTCTCAGGTCCACGATGCCATCTATTGGGATGTCCAGAGAGGGTTTTATCGAAGGACCAATAGAGCTGGTGGTATTGAAGGCGGTATAAGTAACGGTGAGGAGATAGTGGTTAGAGGGGCCATGAAGCCCATCCCTACCCTTTCCAAACCGTTGGAGTCGGTGGATATTGAGACCAAAGAGCCTTTTCCCTCCCATAAGGAAAGGTCCGACGTGTGTGCGGTTCCTGCCGCAGGAGTGGTGGCTGAGGCCGTGGTGGCTTGGGTGTTGGCCCAGGCTGTTATGGAGAAGATGGGGGGAGATGCCCTGGAAGAGGTGGTGGAGCGTTGGGAGGCTTATCGGGAGAGGGTGAGGACATTCTGAAGGGGAGGCCCCTTTTCCTTCTTGGCTTTATGGGGGCGGGCAAGACCACCGTGGGATCCCTCCTTGCTCGGACTCTGGGTTGCTCTTTTGTTGATCTGGATGCTCTCATTGTGGAACGAGTGGGCAAGAGTATCGTTGACATCTTTGAGACAGAGGGGGAAGAGAGTTTTAGGAGGTATGAGACGGAGGCCCTTGAGAGTGTGGCCGAAGGTGCGATGGTGGTGGCCACCGGCGGAGGGGTTGTGACCCGGGAGGAGAACTGGAAGGTGCTGGACAAAGGGATAACTGTGGCACTCATGGCCTCTCCCGAGGTTTTGATGCGTAGGTTAGGAAGGGGCGAAGGGCGTCCCCTTCTTCATGGTGAGAAGGACTGGAGGGAGTTGTTAAATGAGAGGGAGTCCCTTTACAGGAGAGCCCAGCTGGTTATAGATACTACCTGTCTGACGCCCGAAGAGGTGGTAGACTGTATTTTGGGGGCTCTTGAGGAGGGATTTTGAGGGTTTTAGTTATTAATGGTCCCAACATGAATCTCTTGGGAAAAAGGGAGAAGGATCTCTATGGCTCTTGGACTCTGGAGGACCTCCACAGGGCTCTGTGGGAGAAGGGAAAGGCCCTGGGCATGGAGGTGGATCTTTTCCAGTCCAACCATGAAGGGGAGATTGTTGAGAAGATTCAGGGGGCCGGAGATTATGACTATCTTGTAGTTAATGCAGCTGCTTACACCCATACCAGTGTAGCCATAAGGGATGCCCTTCTCGCCTTGGGCAAGCCTTTCATAGAGGTCCATATGACCAACATCTACGCCCGGGAGCCCTTCCGCCATCACTCCTATCTTTCAGACGTGGCGTTGGGGCAAGTGGTAGGATTCGGTGTGTGGAGCTACTTCTTAGCTTTAGATGCCTTGGCCTATATCGAGGAGGGGGAAGGTGGCCCTGGAGGGGATTAGGGAGAAACTTTCCCGGGAGAAGGTAGGGGCTTTTCTGGTTTCTAAGTTGGTAAATGTCCGCTACCTCTCAGGTTTCACCGGTTCCTCGGCTTTTATCCTTATCAGCCCCCAGGATCTCTTTTTTGTCACAGATCCACGATATGGGGAGCAGGCCTCCTCTCAAATTCCCCCCTCTTTTGATCTGGTGGTACTCAAGCCAGGGGAGCGCCTTTCTTCGTTTATTAAGGGGAAGGGGTGGTCTTCTGTGGCTGTGGAAGACGCTCTCACCTTGGCCCAGTACAACTCTCTCAAGGAGGGGCTGGAGGGGATGGAGTTGGTGATTTGGAAAGGGGTGGTGGAGGCGGCCAGGAAGATAAAGTGGCCCTGGGAGTTGGAAAGGATAAGGGAGGCTGTGGCTTTGGCCCAGGAGGCTTTTTCCAGGCTCAAGGAGAGGATGCACCCGGGTGTCGTTGAGAAGGATTTTGCTTTGGAGTTGGAGTTTTTTATGAGGAGAAGAGGGGCTGAGGGAGTGGCTTTCCCTTTCATAGTGGCTTCTGGTTCCAGGTCGGCTCTACCCCATGGTGAGGCTTCTTCCAAAACCATAGATGATGGGGATCTGGTGGTGTTGGATTTCGGGGTTAGGTGGCGTGGGTATCATTCGGACATGACCCGAACACTGAAGTTTGGAGAGTGGCAGGGTTGGGAGAGGGACATTTACCGGGTTGTTCTTGATGCCCAGCGAGCTGCTTTGGAGGCGATTAGGCCTGGGGTTGAGGCCAAAGAGGTGGACGCCGTGGCCCGTAGGATCGTGGAGGAGGCGGGCTATGGGGAGTTTTTCGGCCACGGTTTGGGGCATGGAGTGGGGTTGGAGATCCACGAGGCACCGACTCTCTCACCCACATCTCAGGATGTGTTGGAGGAGGGCATGGTTTTCACCGTGGAGCCCGGCGTCTATCTCCCCGGTAAGGGAGGGGTGAGAATAGAGGACATGGTTTATTTGGGTTCAGGAGGGCCTGAGGTGCTTACCAGCCTTCCCAAGGAGGTGGAGGGGTGAAGAAGGCTAGAGCCACCTTCAGGGTGAGGTATGGAGAGACGGATAGAATGGGAGGAGTCTACTATGCCAACTACGTGGCGTGGTTTGAGATGGGGCGGAGTGCCCTTATGAGGGAGGCAGGATGCCCTTATAGTCAGCTTGAGAAGGATGGGTGCATTCTCCCGGTGGTAGAGGCTTACTGTAAATACAGATACCCCGCCCGTTACGATGACCACTTGGTAATGGAGACCTGGCTCACCAGATTATCCAAGAGGGACCTTACCTTCAGTTACCGCATTTTGAGAGATGGGAGGGTTTTGGCTGAAGGGTATACACGCCACATACCCGTTGATCCTGAAGGGAGGCGTATCTGTGTGCCTTTTCACCTCTTCCCCCTGTTGGAGCCTTACTTGGATATTAGTGGTGTTTGACATGAGAATTGTTTATGTTGTAATTAGTCTTTGCGAGCTTTCTACCGCTGTCTGGGATGGAGAGGTTAGAGACGGAAGAGAGGAGTGGCCTTTTGTTTGGTTCTTCCCGCCCTGTGTGGCCGGTGAGGGGTAGAATAGCTATATCCACCCTTTCTATCCTATGTTGTTTTCTCCTTGGGGTGATGTTGTGTTAAAGGTCTATAGGGTGGGAGAATCCTCCTTCACCTATTGGTTAGATAGGTTAGAGGGGCGGGGGGAGGTTCTAGAGTCCCGGGTTATGGAGGAGGTGCGGGACATCATCGAAGATGTTAAAAGCAGGGGGGACGAAGCCCTTTTAGAGTATACTAGGAAGTGGGATAGTTTCCAGGTAGATTCTCCCCGAGATTTGATTATAGACAGAGCCCGAATGGAGAAGGCCTTTACCTCTCTGCCAGGGGATCTCCGCTTCGCTTTAGAGAAGGCGTCGGACAGGATCAGGAGGTTTCATGAGGCTCAGAAGGAGAATTCCTGGTTCCTTTGCGAGGGGAATGGTACCATCCTGGGTCAGAAGGTGACTCCTCTGGAAAGGGTTGGTGCTTACGTTCCCGGAGGAAGGGCAAGCTATCCTTCTTCTCTATTGATGAACGTTGTTCCCGCTCGGGTGGCAGGGGTCAAAGAAGTAGTGGTTTGTTCTCCCACGCCTGGGGGTGAGGTTAATGAGGCTCTTCTTGGTGCTGCCTATTTGGCCCAGGTGGACAGGATCTACAGGGTGGGTGGCGCCCAGGCCGTGGCTGCTATGGCCTATGGAACTGGGCTCATACCCTCTGTGGACAAGATTGTGGGGCCGGGCAATATTTACGTAGCCACAGCCAAGAAAATGGTCTTTGGTAAGGTGGATATCGACATGGTGGCCGGTCCCAGTGAGATTCTCGTTTTGGCGGATGATACGGCACCTCCCTCCTATGTCGCTGCGGATCTCCTTTCTCAAGCTGAGCACGATCCTTTAGCTTCGGCCATTCTTATCACTCCCTCGCAGACATTGGCTGAGGAAGTGGTTAAGGAGGTGGAAAGCCTTTTGGAGGGGTTGGCCACTTCCACTACTGCTCGGGATTCCTTGGCTAACTATGGGGGAGCAGTAGTGTGTTCTACCCTGGAAGAGGGGATAGATTTGGTGAATAAGCTCGCCCCCGAGCACCTGGAGATCCTAACCCGGGATCCCTGGGAGGTGCTGCCCCTGGTAAACCACGCAGGGGCGATTTTTTTGGGTGTGTATTCTCCCGAACCCATGGGGGATTACATGGCGGGGCCCAACCATGTTCTGCCCACAGGCGGGCGGGCTAGGTTCTCTTCCCCCCTTGGTACCAGGGACTTTGTCAAGTACTCCAGTGTGGTATCCTTGAGTAGGGAGGCTTTCATGGAGTTGAAGGAGGGGGTGGTCACCCTTGCCCAGTGGGAGGGGTTGCCTGCCCATGCTAGGGCTGTGAAGATCAGAGAGTAGGAGTATGGGGAGGAAAGGATGAAGTACATCAAGTGGTTTAGAGAGATAGGTATGGAGGACTTGCCTCTAGTGGGAGGCAAAAATGCCTCCTTGGGAGAGATGTTCCGAGCTCTCACTCCCAAGGGGATACAGGTTCCAGATGGTTTTGCCATTACAGTGGATGCTTACTGGGATCTTCTGGAGCATAACAATCTCAGAGAGAGGATCCGGGAGATCCTGGAAGGTTTGGATACCTCGGATATGGAGGATCTGTCCACCAGGGGAAAGAGGGTGAGGGACCTTATCTACTATTCCAATTTTCCCGAGGAGCTGGAGCAGGAGATTCGGGAGGCCTATGCTCAGCTGTGTGAAGAGTATGGTCCCGATACCGATGTGGCTGTTCGTTCGTCCGCTACAGCCGAGGATTTGCCCGATGCTTCCTTTGCAGGTCAGCAGGACACCTATCTCAACATCAAGGGGGCGGACAAGGTTATAGACGCCTGCAAAAAGTGCTTCGCCTCTCTCTTCACTAACAGGGCCATTTCCTACCGGCACGATAGAGGATTCGATCAGTTCAGTGTAGGTCTCTCCATAGGGATTCAGAAGATGGTCCGTTCTGACTTGGCTTGCAGCGGTGTGATGTTCACCATTGATACAGAGAGCGGGTTTAAAGATGTGGTTTATGTCACTGCCACCTACGGGCTAGGGGAAGTGCTGGTTCAGGGAGAAGTGAACCCCGACGAGTACTACGTTTTCAAACCTACCCTTTTGAAGGGCTACCGTCCCATTGTTCGTAAGCATCTGGGCAAAAAGCAGATCAAGATGATCTACTCCGATAAGGTGGGCACAAAGAGTGTTAAGAAGGTGGTGGTTCCCAAGTCGGAAAGGATGTTGTTTGCACTTAGCGACGACGAGATCCTTAAACTGGCCAATTGGGCGGTGCTTATTGAGGACCATTATTCCCATAGGGCAGGTTCTCCCCGCCCCATGGACGTAGAGTGGGCAAAAGACGGCATAACCAACGAGCTTTTCATCGTCCAGGCCAGGCCCGAGACAGTCCACTCCCAGCGGCGTATGGATGTTATGGAGACCTATCGTCTGAAGAAGCGGGGCAAGGTGCTGGTGACGGGTAAGAGCGTTGGGGACAAGATTGGTACGGGCAAAGTGAGGGTGATATCTAGTGTCAAGGAGATGCACAAGTTTCAGCCTGGAGAGGTGCTGGTTACGGAGATGACGGACCCCGACTGGGAGCCCATCATGAAGTTTGCTTCGGCCATCGTTACAGACAAGGGGGGCAGGACCTGCCATGCTGCTATTGTGAGTCGAGAGATGGGGGTGCCTGCTGTGGTGGGTGCGGGTAACGCCACAGAGGTGCTCATGAGTGGTCGGAATGTGACTGTCTCCTGCGCAGAGGGTGATGTGGGGTACGTCTACGACGGTATCCTGGAGTACGAGGTGGACAGGGTAGATCTCAAAGACCTGCCCCGTCCCAAGACCAAGATCATGATGAACCTGGGCAACCCTGAAGAGGCTTTCAAATACTCTTTCGTGCCTAACGATGGGGTGGGGCTTGCCAGGCTGGAGTTCATCATCAACTCCTACATCAAGATCCATCCCCTGGCCCTGGCCTACTTCAACAGGCTGGATGAGATAGGTGCCAGAGCGGGGGCCACTCCGGATCAGATAGAGGAACTCAAGGCCACCATTGAGGAGATGACCCTGGGGTATCCCAGCAAGACGGAGTACTTTGTGAGGAGGCTGGCCGAGGGTGTGGGCACCATCGCTGCTGCCTTCTATCCTGAGGACGTCATCGTTCGTATGAGCGATTTCAAGAGCAACGAGTACGCCAACCTCATTGGTGGGTTCCTCTTCGAACCCGAGGAGCACAACCCTATGTTGGGCTTCAGGGGTGCCAGTCGTTACTATCATCCCAAATATAGGGATGGATTTGCTTTGGAGTGTAAAGCCATGAAGGTGGTGAGGGATGAGATGGGCCTCACCAACGTGAAGCTCATGATACCCTTCTGCCGCACTCCTGAAGAAGGGGTCAAGGTAATCAAGGAGATGGAGAAGAATGGCCTTGTCCAAGGTGAAAACGGTCTTCAGATTTACGTCATGTGCGAGCTCCCCGTGAATGTGGTCCTGGCCGATGCCTTTTCTGATATCTTTGACGGCTTCTCCATCGGTTCCAACGACCTTACCCAGCTGGTTCTGGGGGTGGACAGGGATTCAGAGTTGATAGCCGACATCTTCGATGAGAGGAACGAGGCGGTGAAGCGCATGATAGCTCAGGTGATAGAGGTGGCTCATAGGTACGACCGGAAAGTGGGCATCTGTGGCCAAGCCCCCTCGGACTATCCCGAGTTTGCTCGGTTCTTGGTGGAGTGTGGCATTGACAGTATATCCCTCAATCCGGACACGGTCCTCAAAGGTACTCTCACCATCCTAGAAGCTGAGGGTAAGGGTAGGGGAGAAGGGGATTAATCTAGGTTAGGTTCTTGGGGGATGGTTTATCCATCCCCCTTCTTTAAGCTTTCCAAAATCTTCAGGGTGCTTTTTACTCTTGAGTCTTGGAAGGTTTTTTGTATCTCCTGGATTTCGGGGAATATGTCGAAGAAGGCCTCCACTATCAGAGGGTCGAAGTGCCTTCCGGATTCCCTCTTGATCACCTCTAGGACTTCTCTGTTATTCATAGCAGGTCGGTAGATCCTGTGGGAGGTGCAGGCATCAAAGAAGTCCGCTAAGCCGCATATGCGCCCTTCTATAGGGATCTCCTCTCCCTGTAGTCCATGGGGATAGCCCTTGCCATCCCAGCGCTCGTGGTGTGTGAGGGCCATGGTTTCCGCCATCTTTAACACCGGGTGTTGGGAGCCTGAGAGGATCTCTGCACCTATAATAGTGTGGCGCTTCATGATTTCGAACTCCTCGTCGGTGAGGGGTCCCTGTTTCAAGAGGATGCTGTCGGGGATCCCTATTTTGCCCACGTCGTGCATTGGAGAGGCGTAAAGGATCTCTTTCTGCTCTTCTAAGGACAGGCCAATCTCCCGGGCCAGGATTTGGCAGTACCGACTCATCCTTTGGATGTGTTCTCCCGTTTCGTCATCCCTGTACTCAGCGGCTCTCCCCAGACGCTGAATGATTTCTAGATAGGCATTGTCCAGCTTTTTGTAGGCTTCCTGGAGTTCTTGGGTTCTCTTGTTTACCTCCCTCTCTAGGAGGTCTTTTATTCCTTCCAGATAGTCATTGTAGGCTTTCACCTTCAGAAGGTTCTTCACCCGGAGGAGAAGTTCCACTCTGTCTATGGGCTTCACCAAATATTCGTCGGCACCTACCTCTAGCCCTTTGAGTTTGGACTCTCTGTCTCCCAGGGCTGTCACCATCACGATGGGCGTGGTGGATAGCTCTTTCTTGGACTTGAGGATCTTGCACACTTCAAAGCCACTGATGTCAGGGAGCATGATGTCTAGAAGGATGATGCTGGGTTTTTCTGTCTGGGCTTTTTCTAAAGCTTCTGTGCCTGTTACAGCTTTGGCCACTTGGTAGCCCAGCTGTTGAAGGATGGTTTCCAAGAGCATTAAGTTTACCGGATCGTCATCTACCACCAGAATCTTGGTTGGTTCTTCCATCGTGTCCTCCAATTTTTCTTGGGGGCTGGGGAATTATCATCACAAATCGGGCCCCTTTTCCACCCTCTCCTTGTTCTACCCATATATCCCCTCCATGGGCTGTGACAATTCTCCTCACTAGGGGAAGCCCTACTCCCACACCCTGGTACTTTCTTGTGAGGGGATCTTCAAGCTGCTTGAAGGGTTCCCATATCTCTTCCATGTGTTCAGGGGGAATTCCTGTTCCCGTATCCCACACGGATATTTTAATTCCTCCAGGTGTTTTTTTCACCTCTACGCCGATCTTTCCCCCGGGAGGGGTGAATTTCACCGCATTGGATAGTAGATGATGGAGGGCCCTGTGAATTTTGTCTCTGTCAAGGAGGGCGTGGCTGACTTCTATGTCTCTTTTGAGGTTTAGATCTTTCTCCAGTATTGAGGGACTCATGGTTTCTAACACGTCTTCTACGAGTGGGTGAAGCTTTGTGTTTTCTATGCGTAGTTTTTCCTCTTCCTTTTCCATTTCCCACAAGAGGGTGATGTCTTCTATGGTTTCTTTCATTTCTTTGGCTTTCTCCAATATGTGATTTAGACAGTTTTGAGTGTAGGGTGGGAGCTTGCTTCTCTCTTCTTCCAGGATTTGGGAGAACCCTATGATGCTGTGGAGGGGTGTCCTCAATTCGTGGGCCACCCGTTTCATGAGAGTGGCCTGGATCTCTTTGTTTTTCTTGAGTTCTTTCACTGTTTCCAAGAGTTCTTTTTCCAGGGCCTGTAGCTTTTGGGAAAGTTCCTTTTTCTTCCAGATTTTTTCTAGGGATGCTGCCAGGATTTTTGCTATGATTTGCCACGCTTTTTTCTTTTCGAGGTTCGCTTTGGTGCTCTTTGATGGCAATACTATGAGGTGCCCCAGTGTGGTGTTCTCCAACTCTATAGTAAAACGCCATCCTTTTTCTGTTTCTCCGGCCATTTTGAGTAGCTCAGGGTTGGAGAAAGGTAACGTGAAGATCTCTTTGTCTCCCCATGGTGGTTCCATAATCAATACCAACCCTTCGAGGCCCAGATCTTCTAAGTGTATGAGCTTAAGAGCTTGGAGAATCTCATCTTTTTCTTTTGCCTTAACTATACGATAACAGAGTGTTAGATGATCTATTCCCTTTGTCCCAAGTGAGGTTTTTTTCACCTTTTCCCTCCTTAGGATGATGTGTGTATCATATCCTTGAGACTAGAATACCTTCTTTCTGTTTCTGGTCAATTCCAAGCTAGTCAAACATAGTATTCTGCTTTGGGAGTCTATATAGTTCACATTTTATGGGTTCTATCCGGTTAAAGACTTACACTCTCTCCCTGTGTAAGTACGGAAATTACACACTTTTTCCCAATTGCCAACCTACCGGTTAGATATATTACGATGCAATCATAAAGTTTTAAATAATCGATTAAGGGGTAGGTATGGTAAAGGTCATTTTGGTGGACGATCATACGCTATTCAGGGAAGGATTGAGGCGCTTGTTGGAGGCGGAGGGAGACGTTGAAGTGGTGGGGGAGGCTGAGGAAGGTCTGAAGGCTCTGGGGATGGTGAGGGTTTACAGGCCCGATATGGCTATAGTGGATATAGCCATGCCTGGGCTCAATGGGATAGAGATCACCAAATTGCTCAAAGAGTCTTCCCCTGAGACAAAGGTGATAATCCTTTCTGTCTATGATCGTTTGGACTATGTGAAGGAGGCTCGTGAGGCGGGAGCCTCTGCCTACCTAGACAAGGACGTCTCTTCCCAGGTGTTGTTGGATGTGCTCAGGAGGGTTTTGAAAGGGGAGGAGTACTTTCCCCAGTTGGGTGATCTGAAGGGCAAGGAGAGGAAGAGGCAGCTCACTCCTCGGGAGAAAGAGGTGGTTAAGCTCATAGCTCTGGGGAAGACCAGCAGAGAGATCGCCCATATCCTGGGTTTGAGTGTCAAAACGGTTAACACCCATAGGAACAACATAATGAGAAAGCTGGAGATAAAGAACACGGCTGGTCTGGTGAGGTATGCCCTCTTTTCCGGCCTAGTCACCCCTTTTGATTTGGGAGAGGAAGAGCTCAATATGTAAATCTTTTTGATTCAACTTTGACACCCCTTTTAACTGTTGCTACTAAGGTGTGCAGTAGAGAACGCTAGGGGGTGGAGTGTATGAAGTTCTTTCTCGATACGGCCATAGTGGATGAGATTAGAGAAGCTGTGGAGTGGGGAGTGGTGGATGGTGTCACCACAAATCCCTCTTTAGTGGCCAAAGCGGGCAGATCTATGGAAGAAGTGATTTTGGAGATCTGTGAAATTGTGAATGGTCCCGTTTCTGCCGAGGTTCTAAGCCTTACTGCTGATGAGATGGTGCCGGAAGCCCAGAAACTGGCGGCTATTCACCCCAATGTGGTGATAAAAATTCCCATGACTGATGAGGGGCTCAAGGCTGTTAAACGCCTTTCCAAGTTGGGTGTGAAGACCAACGTCACTTTGGTCTTCTCTGCCAATCAGGCTCTTATGGCGGCCAAGGCAGGGGCCACCTTTGTCTCTCCCTTCATTGGCCGTCTGGATGACATCTCCCACGAGGGGATGGATATTATCAGAGAGATTGTGCCCATTTTTCAGAACTATGACATGGAGACTCAGGTGATAGTGGCCAGTGTTAGACATCCCCGACATGTGGTGGAAGCTGCCCTTATCGGCGCCGATATAGCCACCATCCCTTTTAAAGTGCTGAAGCAGATGGTGAGGCATCCCCTGACGGACATCGGCATCACCCGTTTCCTGGAAGACTACAAAAAGGCCTTTGGGGAGAAGGGTTAGGGGAAGAGGCTAGGACAGGGGATTTGGGGTTTAGGGTTCAAGGTTCTATGTTCAATGTTCAACGTTGAACTTTGAACCTTGAACTTCGAACGAGGGAGTTGGCTTCTCTCGCCAGGGCGATCCATTCCTCGGGTGATAGCTCCTGGGCCCGGGCTTTGGGGGGTATTCCCGCTTTTTTCAGCAGTTCTTCCCAATCTTTTCCGGGAATGGCTTTTTTTAGGCTGTTGGCCAGGGTTTTGCGCCTGTGCTGAAAGCCTGCTTCTGCCAGGATCTTGTAGGTTTCCTTCAAAGGACCCATGGCAGGTCCCCGCCATTGGATTTTCACTATAGCCGAGTCCACCTCGGGCACGGGCCTGAAACAGTGGCGGGATACCCGGTGGACCACTTTCACTTCGTGGGTGGAGGTAAGGAGGACGGTGAGAAGGGAATAGTCTTTTGTGCCTGGGAGTGCTGTAAGCCTCTGTGCCACCTCCCACTGGACCATAATGGCCATCTTTTGATATCGGCCCTCTTTTTCCCACAGCCTGTAGAGGAGTGGAGACGTGATGTTGTAGGGGAGGTTGGCAACTAGTTTCTCCGGTGGCAGATTTTCCAGGGGGATTTTCATTGCGTCTCCTTCAATAAGATGAAAGGTGGAGTGGTTTCCCAGTAGTTCCCGAAGAAACCGGCACAGTTGGGTGTCTTTTTCTACGGCCCACACCTCTGCTCCTCTGGTCAGCAGTCCCACTGTCAATGCGCCATTGCCTGGTCCTACTTCCAGGATCTTCTCCCCGGGAGCGAGGCGGGAGGCTTTCAGGATGATCTCTCTGATGTTGTCGTCCACCAGGAAGTTCTGCCCCAGTTTTTTGGAAGGACTGAACCCCTTTTCGCGAAGCATTCGATATAGTGAGACACAGCTCTTCATGGTTAAATCCTTTTATAACCTCTGTTATCCTTTGCTGACCAGGGGTTTTATTGACTTTGGAGAGGGCCCTTTGCTACTATTTTTTCATTCAAAATTTTAAATTTTTATTCACTCCAGGTCAGGAGGGTTCTATGGGCATAGAGGAGAAACTTCAGGAGTTACGCCGGCTTAATGAATTGGCAGAGCTGGGCGGGGGTAAGGACAGGATCGAGAAACAGCACAAAATGGGAAAACTCACAGCCCGAGAAAGGCTGGATATTCTTCTGGATAAAGGCACCTTTGTGGAGATGGATAGATTTGTGGTTCATAGGTGCCCCCATTTTGGAATCGATAAGCAGAAGATCCTGGGCGACGGAGTGGTGACGGGCTATGGTAAGATAGATGGCCGTTTGGTCTATGTCTTCTCTCATGATTTCACTACTTTTGGTGGGTCTCTCTCGGAAATGTTCGGTAAAAAGGTTTGTAAGATTATGGATTTAGCCGTGCGCAACGGTGCTCCCGTCATAGGCTTAAATGATTCGGGGGGAGCGAGGATTCAAGAAGGGGTAGTCAGTTTGGTGGCCTACGCTGACATCTTTCTCAGAAACGTTTTGGCCTCCGGGGTGGTTCCTCAGATCTCGGCTATCATGGGTCCCTGCGCCGGTGGTGCTGTCTATTCCCCTGCTATGACGGATTTTACATTTATGGTGAAGGGGACCAGCTATATGTTCATCACGGGGCCTGATGTTATCAAAGCCACCACTCATGAGGAGATAACAAAGGAAGAGCTGGGTGGGGCCATGGCCCACAACACTGTCAGTGGGGTGGCCCATTTTGCTGCCGAGAACGACGAAGAGTGTCTCCTCATGATACGGGAGCTTATGAGCTTCCTGCCCAGCAACAACATGGAGGACCCCCCTTATAAGGAGACCAACGATGATCCCTATCGGGAGGATGAGGACCTAAACTATCTGGTGCCCGATGATCCCAACAGGCCTTACGATATGAAGGAACTCATTCGGGCTGTGGTGGATGATCATTACTTCTTTGAGGTTCATCCCTACTTTGCCCAAAACATCATTGTGGGCTTTGCCCGGTTTAATGGCCAGGTGGTAGGCATTGTGGCCAATCAACCCATGGTCCTGGCGGGTTGTCTGGATATCAAGGCTTCTGTCAAGGGCGCTCGTTTTGTCAGGTTCTGTGACGCCTTCAACATTCCCATCGTCACGTTTGAAGACGTGCCCGGATTTCTCCCCGGTGTGGCCCAGGAGCACGGCGGTATCATCTTCCATGGCGCAAAGCTTCTTTATGCCTACTGCGAAGCCACGGTGCCCAAGGTGACCATCGTCACCAGGAAGGCCTACGGTGGTGCCTTTGACGTGTTGGGCTCCAAGAACGTCAGGGGTGACATTAACCTGGCTTATCCTACGGCGGAGATTGCCGTTATGGGTCCTGACGGGGCTGTTAACATCATCTTCAGAAAGCAGCTTATGGAGGCTGAGGATCCTGAGAAGGAGAAGGAGAGGCTGGTGGCTGAGTATCGAAAGACCTTTGCCAATCCATATATGGCTGCTCAACTGGGCTACATCGATGAGGTGATCGAGCCTAGGATCACCAGGAAACGCATCGTTCAGGCCTTAGAGTCCCTCCAGAATAAGAGGGATACCAATCCTCCCAAGAAGCATGGGAATATCCCGCTGTAGGGGGTGGGGAGATGTTCAGGAAGATTCTTGTTGCCAATAGAAGCGAGATTGCTGTCAGGCTTCTCAGGGCCTGTCGGGAGATGGATATCACCTGTGCCACTGTATTTTCCGATGTGGATAGGGATGCCCTCCATGTGCGCTATGCCGATGAGGCCTATCACATAGGTCCCGCCCCTGCCCGAGAGAGCTATCTCAACATCGATAAGATTATAGATGTGGCTAAGAAGGCTGGGTGTGACGCCATCCATCCCGGCTACGGTTTTTTGGCTGAGAACGCCGAGTTCGCTGCACGCTGTGAGGAGGAGGGCATAGTTTTTATCGGGCCACCCAAGGAGGCTATTGTGGCCATGGGTAACAAGACAGTGGCTCGTCAGACGGCTAAGGAGGCAGGGGCTCCTGTGATCCCGGGTACACTGGAGCCTCTGGACGACGAAGGGATTATGGTCAAGGCCCGGGAGATGGGCTATCCCGTCATGCTCAAGGCTGTTTCTGGTGGTGGTGGTAAGGGTATGAGGTTGGTGGAGGGCGAAGATGAGATGGCCAGCGCCATCAGGATGGCCCGCTCTGAGGCCAAGTCTGCCTTTGACGACGATTCTCTCTACTTGGAGAAGTATATTGAGAACCCCCGTCACGTGGAGATGCAGATCCTGGTGGACAGAGATGGCAACGGCATCTATTTGGGAGAGAGGGAGTGTTCCATCCAGAGGAGGCACCAGAAGGTCATCGAAGAGGCTCCTTCTGTCCTCATAGATGAGGACCTGCGCCGTAGGATGGGGGAGGCAGCCCTCAAGGTGGCCCGGGCGGCGGGCTATTACAGCGCTGGTACTGTGGAGTTCCTCATGGACAGGGACAAGAACTTCTATTTCCTGGAAGTGAACACCCGCCTCCAGGTGGAGCACCCTGTCACTGAGATGGTGACGGGTATAGACATCGTTAAGGAGATGATAAAAATAGCCGCGGGGGAGCCCCTCACCATTGCTCAAGATGAGGTGAGGATGAGAGGTCACGCAATTGAATGTCGCATCTATGCTGAGGACCCCTATAATAATTTCCTCCCTTCTCCTGGCACTATTTGGGGCCTCAGGCTTCCCGGTGGCCCTGGGGTGAGGGTGGACATCGGAGTCTTCGAGGGTGCTGTAGTGCCCATGGAGTACGATCCCATTATCGGTAAGCTGATTGTGTGGGGCAAGGACAGGCGAGAAGCGGTGGAACGGACCAGAAGAGCTCTTTCTGAGTTTGTGGTGAAGGGCATCAAGACCACCATACCCTTCCATGAGCGGGTCATGGACAACCCACTCTTCTTGGAGGGTAACTTCGATACCACTTTCATAGACACTGTCTTCAAAAAGATGGAGGAGGGACGGGAGCCCCGGTATCTGGACGTTGCTCTGGCTACGACTGCTGTCCATGTCCATCTTGAGGAGATGGCTCCCAAAGCGGCGGCACCTGCTACCCGGGGCCAGGCGATAAGCCCCTGGAAGCTGTATGGTCGCAAGCTCCAGATGAGAACGGGGCTCTGTTAAATCTGGCCTGAAGGAGAAGCATCATGGCTTACGTTGCTACAATAGGAGAATTGGGCAAAGAGTTCAGGGTGGAAGTGGTGCCCTTGGATGGAGGTCTCTACAAGGTGGTGGTGGATGGTGAGAAGGAACTGGTGGTGGATGTCCGGCGCCACGGTTGTTGCGTCTATTCTGTCTTGAGAGAGGGCAAGAGCTACGAGGTGGACGTAGATGAGTTGCCGGCTGGGGGCTATGGTGTCTTGGTGAAGGGAGAGTACTTCCATATCGATCTTATGGACGAAATGAAGAGGAAGCTCCTCTCTATCCTGGGTGAGGCTGTGGGGGCTGGCGCAGGTGAGGTGACCACAGCCATGCCTGGTAAGGTGGTGAAAGTGTTGGTCTCCGAGGGGGATCAAGTGAAAAAGGACCAGCCTTTGGTCATACTGGAGGCCATGAAAATGGAGAATGAGTTCAAGGCCCCCTATGATGGGGTGGTGAAGACCATAAAAGTGGAAGAAGGGGAAACGGTGGAGGCCAACGCTGTATTGGTGGTTCTGGAGCCTGCCGATTAGCCAGAGCTTTAGCACTGATTCGCTTGGGTGTGATGACCTGAAGGGGCAAGGGGGATTTTGGAGGTGAGGAGGTAGGTCATGAAACTCTACAGCGAGAAGGCGATAGAGGAGATCAAGGAAGATCTTCAGCGATGGGAAGAGTCTACCCTGAAGAGGCTTCTGGAGAAGGCCCCTGAGCGCAAGCCCAAGTTTGAGACTTTTTCGGGTATAGAAGTCAGGCGTGTCTATACCCCCGCTGACGTGGAGGACTTTGACTACAGGGAACGGTTAGGGCTTCCCGGGGAGTATCCCATGACCCGGGGTGTTCAGCCCACCATGTATCGTGGCCGCTTCTGGACCATGCGTCAGTATGCCGGTTTTGCCACGGCCGAGGAGTCCAATAGGCGGTATAAGTATTTACTGGAGCAGGGGCAGACGGGTCTGTCTGTGGCTTTCGATCTTCCCACCCAGATGGGTTATGACTCGGACCACTCCATGGCCAGGGGGGAGGTGGGCCGAGTGGGGGTGGCCATAGATTCCCTGCAGGACATGGAGATCCTTTTCGACGGCATCCCCCTGGACAGGGTCTCCACTTCTATGACTATTAACGCCACGGCTTCCATACTGCTGGCCATGTACATCGCCGTGGGTGAAAAGCAGGGGGTACCTTCTGAGAAACTGAGGGGTACCATCCAGAACGACATCCTTAAAGAGTATATCGCCAGGGGTACTTACATCTTTCCACCAGAGCCTTCTATGCGCATCATTACCGACATCTTCGCTTACTGCAAAGATTATGTGCCCAAATGGAATCCCATCTCCATCTCGGGCTACCACATCCGGGAAGCAGGTTCCACGGCGGTTCAGGAGGTGGCCTTCACCCTGGCCGATGGCATAGCCTACGTGGAAGCGGCCATCAAGGCAGGTCTCCACGTGGACGACTTTGCTCCTAGGCTTTCCTTCTTCTTCAACGCCCACAACAATCTACTGGAGGAGGTGGCCAAGTTCCGGGCGGCTCGGAGGCTGTGGGCCAGGATCATGAAAGAGCGCTTCGGGGCCAAGAAGCCTCAGTCCTGGAGACTCCGTTTCCACACCCAGACGGCGGGTTGCACCCTCACGGCTCAGCAACCGGAGAATAATGTCATCAGGGTTACCATTCAGGCCTTGGCGGCTGTCCTGGGCGGCACCCAGTCCCTTCACACCAACGCCCTGGACGAGGCCCTGGCCCTACCCACGGCCAAGTCGGCCATGATCGCCCTCAGGACTCAGCAGATCATCGCCTACGAGTCAGGGGTGGCCGATACCATAGACCTCATGGCGGGCTCCTACGCAGTGGAGGCCATGACCGAGGAGATTGAGAAGAAGGTGCTGGAATACCTCGATAAGATAGAGGAGATGGGCGGTATGATGGCGGCCATTGAAGATGGTTATGTCCAGAAGGAGATCCAGGATGCCGCCTATGCATATCAGCTGGCCATAGACAAGAAGGAACAGGTTATTGTGGGGGTCAACGCTTTCCAGGTAGAGGAAGAAGAGGAGGAGCGGGAGATCCTCAAGATAGATCCTGCCGTGGAGACTGGGCAGATAGAAAGGGTGAGGGACCTGCGCCAGAGACGGGACAACGCCAAAGTGGAGAAGGCTCTGGAAGGGGTGAAGCGGGTGGCCAAAGACGGTGGTAACATCATGTTCCCCATTCTGGATGCCGTCCGGGTCTATGCCACTCTGGGCGAAATTGCCGGGGCCATGAGGGAGGTCTTCGGCGAATACCACGAGAAGGTGGTTTTGTAGATTTGCTTCTGAGGACACTCCAAGGCCTCGGGAGAAATCCTGGGGCCTTTTCCTTTACTTGATGTGTAAAAGCCACTCATCTCGGATTTTTTGGTTGCTTTCCTTTTCTCCTCTAACCAGTGGGCAGAGGACTCAGGACTTTCCGTGGACTTCTCGCCTAGCAGGAGACCCTCTACGCTGATGTCTTCGTCTAAATCGGGCCGATGGACGCCGTATCCTCCACCGTTTTCATGCCAGTCTTTAGGGTACAGTTCTCCTTTGTGGTTGCCATTTGCCTTTGGTCAGGTAGGAGAGTTGGCCCATTTTCTCGTTTGGTGTACCCACTCATTCTGTTTGCTTAGTGGGTGAACGCCCCTTAAATTATCTTCCCATGGATTACTTCCTCTTTCGTGCGGTGGCTAAAGCTCTGGGGGATGTGTTGCCCGGGGCCAGAATAAGGCGTGTGTTTCAGACCACGCCCCTGGGGGTGGGTCTGGAGCTGGGAGGTGGAACCCTCTATTTCGCCTTAGACCCGGGCCGGGCAGGGATTTACTGGCTCAAGGAGCCCTTTATGCCCAAGGAAAGGGATCACTTCGCCCGGTATCTGGAAACCCTGCTGAAGGGGGCCGTGATCAATGGGGTTTACCGGGTACCAGGAGAGAGAATTCTCCGTTTGGATCTGGTGAAACGGGATCTGGTGGGTCGGGGTGAGCGCTATACTCTGGTAGCTGAGATCATGGGCCGCCACTCCAACCTGGTGATCCTGGACGGCGAAGGTAAGGTTTTAGAAGCGGCCAAGCGTATCTACCGGGATATGAGCCGGGTGAGGGAGGTATTGCCAGGCAGGTTTTACACCCCTCCACCTCCCCATAACCGGGTGGACCCCTTTGCCTTGGGCAGGGATGCGTTTCTTGAGCTTTTGACCAAGGAGCCCACTCCTCTGGAGTCTCTGGCTCGTCATGTCCTCTTTCCGCCTTATGCTCTGAGGGAGATGGAGTACAGGTTGGGTGATGGGGCTGAGGGTCCGGCCGCTCTGCTGAGTTGCTTGGAGGTGTGGCGGTCCATGGTGGAGGAGCTGGAGGAGGGTAAGGGGTATCTCTATCGCAAGGATGGACACCCCGTGGGGATCTATCCCTTGCCCCTGCAACATTTGGGCGAAGGGGAAAGGGGGCCTTTGCTCTTTATGCTAGAGGCTTTCGCCAGGGGAAGGTGGGAGTCCCAGGCCCTGGAAGGTCGCCGTTCTCAGCTTTTGAAGGTGGTGAGGAAAGAATTGAAAAAGGTGGGAAAGATCCTGCTCCTTCTGGAGCAGGAGGAGTGGGAAACCCAGGATGCCGAGCGTTATAAGAGGTGGGGGGAGACCCTCTTGATTCATTTGTCCCGCATTTCTCCTGGGGTTCAGGAGGTCGAGGTGGAGGACCCTTACGAGCCGGGGGTGATGCTCAGGATACCAGTGCCCTCTGGTCTCACTCCTTCCCGGGCGGCCCAGGAGTACTTCCACCGTTACTCTAAGCTTAAGAGAAAGGCCCGGGCCGTGGTGTCTCGTAAAGAGGAGCTGGAGGCTAGGCGTAGGCATTTGGAGGAGCTGGAGTGGCTCCTGGAGTCGGCCCAAAGTTTGGAGGAACTGGAAGCCATGAGGGAAGAGCTGGTGGCGGAGGGTCTCATCAAGATGGAGAAGACGGAGAAGAGGAGGAAGGGGCCCTTGGTCCTTCCCTATCGGGTCTTCAGGTCTTCCCAGGGCAGCCTCATTCTGGTGGGTCGCCATCCCCGGGGTAACGAGGAGGTGACTTTCAAGCGCTCCGACCGGCGGGACCTGTGGTTCCATGTTAGGGCTTACCCTGGCGCCCATGTGGTTCTAAAAAATTCCCAGCCACTTGGCCAGGAGATCCAGGAGGCAGCGGCCCTGGCGGCTTACTTTAGCAAGGCCCGTCAGTCCCCGGCGGTGGATGTGGACTACACCCAGCGGCGCTACGTGAGGAAGATCCCCAAGGGCGCCCCCGGACTGGTCACCTACACCAACTTCTCCACCATACGAGTGGAGCCCCAGATCCCGCCGGGGGCGGTGGAGGAGGGTTGAAGAACCCCCTCTTCCCTTGTGTAATAGTGGGGGAAGGATTATTAAATTTGGAGCACAGATAGATGGGTGGGGGGTAAGAGGTGAACCTTTTAGAGGAGACTATTAAAAGGGTGGAGAGTTTTTCTGAGGAAGAACTCAGGGCTTTTAGGGAATGGTTCGAGGAGTTCGATGCCAGGATATGGGACGAAAAGCTGGAAAGAGACGTTAGGGCGGGGAAGCTGGATGATCTGGCGACCCGGGCTATGGAGGACTTCAAGAAGGGGAAGTGTACTGAGTTATGAAGCATTTCGCTTCCCCCTCTTTTTGGGATTGTTATGATAAGTTGCCTAAATGGGTTCAGGATCTGGCCGATAAGAACTTCCAGTTGATGAAGACCCATCCTAAACATCCTTCCCTCAAATTAAAGAAAGTAGGGAAGTACTGGTCTGTCAGGGTGGGGAAAAGGTACAGGGCCTTGGGAATGGAAATAGATGAAGGGATAGTCTGGTTTTGGATAGGTTCCCATTCCGATTATGATAAACTGGTGGGAAGATAAAGGGGAAGGAGGTGAACCGTGTACAAAAAGGTGAGTCATATCGGCGTGGCGGTGAAGGATTTGGAGAAAGCCAAAGAGGTCTTCAGGACCCTGGGTCTGGATGTGGAAGGGGAAGAGGTGGTGGAGGAGCAGAAGGTGAAGGTGGCCTTTATTCCCGTGGGTGAGACCCGCATAGAGCTTTTGGAGGCTACGGCTCCCGATTCTCCTGTGGCCAAGTTCATCGAGAAGAAAGGAGAGGGGGTCCACCATGTGGCCTTGGGGGTGGACAATCTGGAGGTCGTGTTGGAGGAGCTCAAAGCCAAAGGGGTCCGACTGGTGGATGAGAAGCCCAGGCGGGGTGCTCATAATACCCTCATCGCCTTTCTCCATCCCAAGTCCACGGGAGGGCTCCTTCTGGAGTTGTGCCAGGAGGAGTAGTTCAGGGTTCAAGGTTCAACGTTCAAAGTTAATCCTATATTTATGAACCTTGAACATTGAACCTTGAACTTTGAACCTCGAACCTTGAACCTTGAACCTCGAACCTCGAACTCTCTTTGAAGGGGTGAGATGAAGGAGACTTTTTGGCGAAAGGCCCTATGGGGCGGTTACAATCTCCTCCTGGGGGGAGGTGCCCTGGTGACCTCTCCCCTTTTGCTTTACAAGGTGGCTGCCACTCCCCGTTGGCGAGTGGGGTGGGAGGAGAGGGTTTCCTTGGAGCTGCCTCCCCGGCCCCAAGGGGAGCCTGTCTTTTGGATCCACGCCGTCTCCGTGGGAGAGGTGATAGCCGTTTCTCCTTTGGTAGAGGCTTTAAGGAAGGCCTATCCCCAGGCGGCCATCTATCTCTCCACGGTGACGGAGACTGGCAAGGAGACGGCCCTGGAGCGGGTGGGGAGGTTCATAGACCACCATCTCTTTCTCCCATTGGATTGGGCTCCTTTTGTTTCCAGAGTGGTGAAGAGGATCAGCCCCCACCTTTTTGCCGTGGTGGAGACGGAGATATGGCCTAACCTTTTGCGGTCCCTGGCTCTGAAGGGGGCTCAGATCATTCTGGTGAACGGGAGAATCTCCCCCTCTTCTTTTGAAGGCTACAGTAAGGCACTGCCCTTCCTGAAGTACGTGTGGAGGTACTTCCAGTGCATGGCTATGCAGTCTTCTCGGGACGCTGCCCGGATTCTGGCTCTGGGGGCTCCCAATGAGAAGGTTGTGGTGGCGGGTAACCTCAAGTATGACCAGGCCCTCATCCAGCTGGAGGAGGTGGATTCCCGGGAGGTTAGGAGACGTTTTTGCCTGACCCAGGATGAAGAGGTGGTGGTGGCGGGATCTACTCACCCCGGGGAGGAAGAGCTGATACTGGACGCCTTTATCTCTTTGAGAGAAGAGTTTCCCCGTCTCACCCTCATTTTGGCCCCTCGCCATCCCCGCAGGAGGGATGAGGTGGAGTCTGTCCTCCGGGACAGGGGAATGGCTTGGGTGCGGAGAACCCAGATAGAGAGGCGCAGGGGGGAGCCAGTCATTCTTTTGGATACCGTGGGTGAACTGGCAGCGGCCTACTCCGTGGCCCGGGTGGCCCTGGTAGGGGGATCCTGGATAGACCGGGGAGGCCATAATCCTCTGGAGCCTGCTTTCTTTGCGAAACCTGTCCTCATGGGGCCCAGCTACTTCAACTTCAAGGACATGGTGGAAGACCTGAAGAGGGGAGGGGGAATCAGGATCGTGCCTTCAGGGTACCTGAGAAAAGAGATGAGGTCCCTTCTGACGGGTATAGAAGAAACCCATTCCCTGGGGGAGAGGGCCCGCAGGGTGCTCATGAAGAACAGGGGCGCCCTGGATCGCCACATGGAACTCATCCAGGGCGTTTTAAGGTCGCCTTAAGCGCTGCTCTTTTTCCTTATCAACAGGTACCAGTCTCCCTGCTGAACCACGTCACTTCGCTGGTTCTTAATGATCACTTCCAGGACCAAAATGCCGTGGCCAGCCTTCTTACTCTCTTTCTTCTCTTTCACCTTGAACTCCACCCGGACGGTGTCTCCTATCTTTACGGGGGCGGTGAATCTCCAGTTTAAGCCCAGGAAGGCTTCAACGGTGCCTTCCACAAAGCCCAGACGACTCATGGCTCCCGTGGCTATGGAGAGGACCAGGAGACCGTGGGCTATAGGCTCGCCGAAGAGGCCAGCGCTGGCGAAGGTTTTGTCGGAGTGTAGGGGATTGAAGTCCCCCGATACGCCGCAGAAGTTGGCGATGTCCGCCTCTGTGACCGTTCGGGCGGGTGAGGAGAAGACTTCTCCCACCTGGAACTCTTCCCAGTATTTGGCGGCTGGATGGATGGCTAGACTCATCTCTTGAAACCCTCCTTTCCCATGAATAAGGCTGTTTCGCCCAGCTCTTCCTCAATGCGCAGGAGCTGGTTGTATTTGCAGATCCTGTCTGTACGGCAGGCGGAGCCTGTCTTTATCTGGCCAGCATTTACAGCCACGGCCAGGTCAGCGATGGTGGTGTCCTCTGTCTCTCCCGAGCGGTGGGAGATGACCACTTTGTATCTTGCTTTGGTGGCCAACTCGATGGCTTCCAGGGTTTCTGTGAGTGTGCCGATCTGGTTGAGCTTGATGAGCACTGCATTGGCTACGTGGGATTCTATACCCTTCTTGATGATTTTGGTGTTGGTAACAAAGATGTCGTCACCCACCAGCTGGATTTTGCCTCCCAGGGTTTCTGTCATGTATCGCCAACCCTTCCAGTCATTCTCGGCTAGTCCGTCTTCAATGGAGACGATGGGGTACTTCTCAACCAGCTGGGCGTAAAACTCCACCAGCTCTTCGTAGCTCTTTTCGGGTTTGGCTTCGGCCTTGAGAATGTAAAGGCCGTTTCTGTAAAACTCGCTGGCTGCAGGGTCTAGAGCGAGGGCCACGTCTTCGCCGGGAGTGTAGCCTGCCTTTTCGATGGCTTCTACCAGGATTTCCAGGGCTTCTTCATTGCTCTTAAGATCTGGGGCGAAGCCGCCTTCATCTCCCACGTTGGTGTTGTGTCCCTTGGCTTTGAGGACGGCCTTGAGGTGGTGGAAGACCTCGGAACCCATTCTCAGGGCTTCTGCAAAGGAGGGAGCACCCCAGGGAACGATCATGAATTCCTGGAGGTCTACGTTGTTGTCGGCATGGACTCCACCGTTGAGGACGTTCATTAGGGGTACGGGGAGTACCTTGGCGTTGACTCCTCCAATGTAGCGGTAGAGGGGTAAGCTTAACTCTAAGGCGGCAGCTTTAGCCACTGCCAGGGAGACACCCAATATGGCGTTGGCCCCAAGGCGGGACTTGTTCTCAGTGCCGTCCAACTGGATCATGGTTTGGTCTATGAGGACCTGGTCCAGGGCGTCCAGTCCTAGAATCTCAGGACCGATGACTTTGTTGACATTCTCTACGGCTTTTCTGGCCCCTTTGCCCAGGTACCGCTCCTTCTCGCCATCTCTGAGCTCTAGGGCCTCCCGCTCTCCTGTGGAGGCGCCGGAGGGCACGGCAGCCCTACCCCCTATCCCTGAGTCTAGAAGCACCTCTACCTCCACCGTAGGATTTCCACGGGAGTCCAGGATTTCACGAGCAGTGACATCTAAAATTTCGCTCATACCCTTCCTCCTGAGGTTTTTTCGAGTCTCCCTGTTGAGTTTTGGTATCATATAGAGCGGGGAGAAGGCCAGTCTTTTCCTTTCTGCCTGGTGCCTTTAAAGTTATTGATCCCTCTGATAGTTTAGAGAAAAAAGGAGGGGTTTGTGATGAGGCATCCTACCCTTTTCGAACTGAATCACCTGTGCAATGAGGAGGCTTGGAGGCTCTTTCGTATCATCGGCGATTTTGTTGAGGGCTTCGACGCTTTGCCCGCCTTTCTACCAGCGGTCACCGTTTACGGTTCAGCTCGGGTGAAGGAGGGTGGGCGGGTTTATCAATTGGCCCGGGAGGTGGGGGCGGAGCTGGCTAAGGCAGGATTCACTGTCTTCACTGGAGGTGGTCCGGGAGTCATGGAGGCGGCCAACCGGGGGGCCCTTGAGGCGGGCGGCAAATCCGTGGGGCTGAACATTGAATTGCCCCATGAGCAGAAGCCTAACCCCTACACCACTCTCACCTTGCATTTCCACTACTTCTTTGTCCGCAAGGTTATGCTGGTACGCTACGCTACGGCTTTTGTTCTTTTGCCTGGTGGTCTTGGTACTTTGGATGAGTTCTTTGAGACCATTCTCCTCATCCAAACCTCCAAGATCCAGCCTTTCCCCGTGGTGTTGGTGGGGAGGGATTACTGGTCTGGATTGGTGGAGTGGCTTAAGGGTGAGGTGTTCCGTAGGGGTTACATAGATGAGGACGATCTGGGCATCTTTGGGGTGGTGGACACAGCCAGGGAGGCTGTGGAGAGGATCATCACCTGGTACCACCAACACGAGAGAGAGTTTGTGATATAGGAGGGGGAATGAATAAGGGGCTCTTCATCATAGAGGTCATCGCTTGGGTCAATGTGGTGGCCGTACTTATATGGTTTGGTGTCAAGTTTTTCCGACGCAGGCTTTGAACTTTGAAAGTTTCATAGTCAGATATTCCGAGGGAGGGCCTGGCAGCAACTCAGACTGAAGAAGGCCCCTGTTTTCATAGGGAAAGGATGACCTGCTCTATTTCTCGGTATCTGGCGATGGTCTTCTCTATAATCTCCTGGGGCAAGGGAGGGGCAGGGGGCCTTTTGTCCCAGTCTAAGATCTCCAGATAGTCCCGGATAAACTGTTTGTCATAGTTAGGAGGGCTGGTTCCTATCTGGTAAGTTTTTTGGGACCAGAAGCGGCTGGAGTCAGGGGTGAGAACTTCATCAATTAGATAGAGGTTACCTTCTTCGTCCAAGCCGAACTCGAATTTGGTGTCCGACAGGATGATTCCCTTGTCCCACAAGAGGTTGTGGGCCCAAGCGTAGATCTCGAGGGAGATTTCTTTGACTTTGTTGGCAACGTTTTCATCGCCGATGATTTTCACACACTCCTCGAAAGAGATGTTTTCGTCGTGTCCACTCTCTGCCTTGGTGGCAGGGGTGAAGATGGGTCGTGGCAGACGCTCTGCCTGCTTCATGCCCGCTGGGAGCTTTATGCCGCATACCTCGCCTTTGGCTTGGTAGTCCTTCCAGGCACTGCCGAAGAGGTAGCCTCGGGCTACGCACTCCACGTCCAATCTCTTCAGCCTATTCACCAGGACGGTCCGGTCTTCCAGCTCGGGATAGTTGGCCAGAAAGGGCAGCTCTTCCTGGGGGAAGGTGGAGACGAGGTGGTTGGGTACCTGGTTTATCATGCTGAACCATTTGTTGGAGATCCGTGTGAGTACTTGGCCTTTGCCGGGGATACCTTCCTTGAAGACCACGTCGAAGGCCGATATACGGTCCGTGGCCACCAAGAGCATCCGGTTTTCATCCACCTCATAAACGTCTCTCACTTTGCCTGAAAACAGCTTCTTCAGCTCTTTGATGTTGGTGCTGGTGACGGCTTCCATTTTTATCTCCTCCTATCTTGAGAAGCTGCTGTATCTTAGTATGGGATGGACACGGGGGCAATGGGATCTGGAGACAGACGCCTCTGACCTTTTGGAACCGCTGTAATGTCGGCTCGCGGGGAATTTTGTGGAAGTCCTGAGGCTCTATTTCCCTTGCCAGTAGCTTGTTAGGGACCTATATTCCCACTATCCTGGAGGAAGAGGGTATGGAATCGGTCTATACCAAATATGAAGAGCAACTGGAGGACATTAAACGGGAGATATTGACCCATCATCCTCAGGGTTCTCTGGAGATAGTGGACAAGGCTTTCCACTTCGCTGACGATGCCCATAAGGGCCAGAAAAGGAAGTCGGGAGAGCCTTATATTGTCCATCCTCTCAGCGTTGCAGCAATCCTGGCTAGGATGAGGATGGATCCTACCACTGTGACCGCTGGCCTTCTCCATGATGTCTTAGAGGACACCAGCATTTCCCTCAAGGATTTGGTTCGGGAGTTTGGTGAGGACATCGCCTTTTTGGTGGACGGCGTGTCGAAGATCGGAAAGCTGGAGTCGAGGACCATGCTCCAGCAACAGGCAGAGACCATCAGGAAGATGCTCCTGGCCATGGCCAAGGATATTCGGGTCATCCTCATCAAGTTGGCGGATAGGCTCCACAACATGAGGACCATCCAGTACATTCTCAAAGAGGCCAAGCGCAAACGCATAGCCCAGGAAACCATGGACATCTATGTGCCCCTGGCCCATCGCTTGGGAATTGCCTGGTTGAAGTGGGAATTGGAAGACTTGGCCTTTCGAGAGCTCAACCCTGAAATGTACGAGTACATTCGGGAGAGGGTGGCCAAGAAGAGGGAAGAGCGAGAGGCTTATATTCAGGAGATGATACGTGTGGTCCGGGAGAAGCTGGAGGCCAAGGGAATAAGGGCGGAGGTGACTGGACGTCCCAAGAGTTTCTTCTCCATTTACAACAAGATGCTGGAACGTAATCTCGCCTTTGACGATCTTTACGATCTCATAGCCTTGCGAATCATTGTGGATACCATGGATCAGTGCTACATGGTCCTGGGAATCATCCACTCCAGTTGGCCACACATTCCGGGTCGTTTCAAAGATTACATCGCCATGCCTAAACCCAACATGTATCAGTCTCTTCACACCACGGTGGTGGGTCCTGAAGGGGAGAAGGTAGAGTTTCAGATCCGCACGTGGGGTATGCATCGGGTGGCTGAGGAAGGGATAGCTGCCCACTGGCGGTACAAGGAGGGTGGGTCTGACCAGGAAGAGGACAAGGTGGTTACCTGGCTACGCCATCTTTTAGAGTGGCAGCAGGACATGAGAGATTCCCGGGAGTTTCTCCAGAACCTTAAAGTGGATCTCTTCCCAGAAAAGGTCTATGTTTTCACCCCCAAAGGCGAGGTCAAGGCCCTTCCCAGGGGGGCTACGCCTATAGACTTTGCTTATTCTGTCCACACAGAAGTTGGCCATCACTGTGCCGGTGCCAGGGTTGATGGGAGGTTGGTGCCTTTGAGCTATCAGCTCAAGACGGGAGAGCAGGTGGAGATCGTCACCTCCTCTGATCGCCATCCCAGCCGGGATTGGCTGAAGCTGGTAAAGACCACTCGGGCTAGGGCTAAGATACAGGCCTGGCTCCGGGCCCAGGAGCGGGAGAGGGCCTTCGAACTGGGCCGGGACCTGTGTCAGAAGGAGTTCAAGAAGTTTGGACGAAACTTTCTGAAGAAGCTGGACAGGGGCGAGATAGATAGGGTGGCCCGGGAATTGGGCTTTAACAATGCCCATGACTTGGTGGTGGCGGTAGGTTTTGGCAAGGTTAATGCCCGTCAGGTGGTTAAAAGAGCTATTCCCCCCGAGGAGATGGGGGAGCGGGAGAAGAAGAAGCTCCAAGAGGAGCCTCCTCGCCCCAGAAAGAAGAGGGAAGTGAAGGTGACGGTGAAAGGACTGGACGATGTGCTGGTCCGTTTTGCCCGCTGCTGTAATCCTATCCCGGGTGACGAGATCGTGGGCTACATCACCCGGGGTAGGGGGGTAACCATCCACACCGCCGATTGCCCCAATCTTCTTCACTTACGTATAGACCCTGACCGTTTGGTGGACGCCGAGTGGGCCATAGACGACAGGAGCGTGTTGCCTGTGAAGCTGAGGGTGGAGACGGAAGATAAAATGGGCCTTCTGGCTGAGATTACCCATGCCATTGCTAGCGAAGGGGTGAATGTGGAGAGGGCTGACGTGGCTACCACGGGCCAGGGCAAGGCATATCTCAACTTTGTCTTAGATGTGAAAGACGTGGAACATCTGGAGCGAGTGAAGAAGTCTATTCGTCGAATTCTTGGAGTAGTGCGGGTGGAGAGGATGATGCGATAGGGTAGTGAAGGCCTGGAACCCTTCTCAGGCCTTCACTACCTTCCCTGCCTTCAGGCATTTGGTACAGACCTTGATGGTTCTCACAGTGCCGTTGGGGTAGCGGACCTTTACCCTTTGGATGTTGGGCAAAAATCGCCTCTTGCTCACGTTGTGGGCGTGACTGATTTTGTGGCCGCTCATGGGACCCTTGCCGCAGATTTCACAACGCCTGGCCATTACCAACTCCTCCCATGGGTTTTAAAGCGCTCCCCTCCATAGCATAGGGTCTTCTCCCTTGGCAAGGCTTTTGTTGAAGAAAGTCAGCTTTCAGTGGACGGTTTGCCCAGTTGTTGAGTGGTTCTTCAGTCCCTTATTGCCACCCACGCCCTTACCCTTCCGCTGGATAAGGTGGCCAGCCGCTTTTCGTAGGGAGGGTTGCCCACCAGCCAGTCTTTAACAACTCCTCTGGAAGCCTTATACTTAAGATTATGAGACCTACGGGTACAGCTCATTTGCCTTTGCACGGTGGAAAGGCACCTCCTTGGCTCTTCAGCAGGATGGTCAAACTGGCCCGGGAGGTGATCATCCTTCTGGTAGCCGATTACGGCAGCCAGGAGGTGGTCCGTCGTTTCGCCGATCCTTTCTGGTTCCAGGCTTTTGGCTGCCTTCTTGGCTTTGATTGGCACTCTAGCGGTGTCACCACCACGGTGACGGGGGCGGTGAAGGAGGCCTTGAGGGATTTGGCCCAGGATTTGGGCCTCTTTGTGGCCGGCGGAAAGGGGAGGGTTTCTAGGAAGACCCCTCAAGAAGTGGAAGAGGCGGCGGAGCTGGTGGGCTTCGATCCCACTCCCCTGGTTTATGCCAGTCGTATGAGTGCCAAAGTGGACAGCGCGGCTCTTCAGGATGGGTACCAGCTTTACCACCACGTTATCATCTTCACTCCCCATGGGCATTGGGCTGTGGTCCAGCAGGGGATGAACGTCGCCAACCGCTACGCCCGGCGTTATCACTGGCTCAGCGAAGGCCTTTCATCTTTTGTGGAGGAGCCCCACAAGGCGGTGTGCGCCATGGCCAGGGGGAAGGCCCTGAACATGGTGGCCAGGGAGAGTGACCGGGCTCGGCAGGGGGTGGTGGTTCTGGTAGAGGAGTATGATCCCCAGGCTCTGGTAAAGGAGATGAAGAGGATTCAGGAGTTGGAGATGCCATCCCGGCATCATATTCTCATGAAGGACATCAGAGTGGACAGGCTGAGAAAGGGCCTGGAGGAGGTGCACCGTAGGACGCCTCGCCATTTCCAGGAGCTCTTGGAGACCCCGGGATTGGGGCCAAAGACTCTCAGGGCTCTGGCTCTGACAGCGGAGGTGCTTTACGGCACTCCTGTGAGCTTTAGGGACCCTGCCCGGTTCAGTTTTGCCCATGGAGGTAAAGATGGCCATCCCTATCCCGTGGACAGGGGCCTTTACGACCAGACCATTGAGATGCTGAGGCAGGCCATTAGACGGGCTCGCCTCTCTCCCACCGAAAAGGATAAAGCTCAGAGGAGGTTGAACGGGGTGCGTTGACAAAGGCGAGTTGGATGTTCAATGTTCAACGTTCAAGGTTCGAAGTCATGGAGAAATAAAAATTGTAACATCGAACGTTGAACCTTGAAGATTGAGCTTTCAGCGGGAGGTTCTGTGAAAGCGGTAGCCCTGATATCTGGGGGATTGGATAGTCTTTTGGCAGTAAAGCTGGTGGAGGAACAGGGGGTAGAGGTGCTGCCCCTCCATATGGTCACCTCTTTTACGGGGAGAAAGGACCCTGCTTTTGTTCGGGATCTGGAGGGGCTTTACGGCGTAAAAGTCCACAGGGTGGTGGACTTGACCCGGGAGTTTTTGCCCCTTTTGCTAGACCCGCCCCACGGTTTTGGCAAGAATATGAATCCCTGCATAGACTGCAAGATTCTCTTCCTGCGCAAGGCCAGGGAGATCATGGAGGAGGAAGGTGCCTCTTTCGTCATCACTGGGGAGGTGTTGGGCCAGAGGCCCATGTCCCAGAGGAGCCCCATCCTGCGCCTCATCGAGAGGGAAACGGGACTGGATGGTCTTCTCCTCAGGCCTCTCTCTGCTCGGCTCTTGCCTCCCACTATCCCGGAGAGGGAGGAGTGGGTGGACAGGGAGAGGCTGGAGGCCATCCAGGGCCGGGGCAGGAAGCGACAGCTGGAGCTGGCCAAGAAGTACGGCTGGGAAGAGATTCCTTCTCCTGCTGGGGGGTGTCTTCTTACGGATCCTGCCTTTTCTAAGAGGCTCAAAGACCTTTTGGATCACTTGCCTTCTGGGGAACTTCCCTCTCTCAGGGACATGGATCTGCTCCAGGTGGGGCGCCACTTTCGCTTGTCTCCCGGGGTTAAGCTGGTGGTAGGCAGAAAGGAGGGGGAGAACGCAGTGATCCAGTCTCTGGCCACTTCTCGGGATCTCCTACTAATGCCCAGGGGCTTCTCAGGTCCTACGGGACTGTTGGTGGGGGATGAACCTCAAGGGGAGTTGAGGATGGCGGCTTCTCTCCTGGCCCGCTATTGCAAAGGTTCGGGGCCATTCACTTTTCTATACCGAGGCAGGAACGCGGGAGAGATAGAAGTCTCTCCTTTGCCACCTGAGGAGGTGGACAAATGGCTCATTATTTGACAGTGGGAAAGGTGGCCTTGTTGGTCTTTGTGGCTTTTTTCTTGGGCTCTGTGCCTTTTGGTCTCCTCTTTGCCCGCCTCTTCGGAAAGCAGGATCCCAGGGAAGTGGGTAGCGGCAACGTGGGAGCCACCAATGTGGCTAGGGCGGCAGGCAAATTGGCGGGAGCCCTCACTCTGGTCCTGGATACTGCCAAGGGGTATTTGCCGGTTATTCTGGCTTGGGGGTGGCTCAAAAGTCCCGATTACGTGGCCTTGGTGGGTCTCTTTGCTATCCTGGGCCATTGCTATTCGCCTTTCTTGGGCTTCAAAGGGGGTAAGGGGGTGGCTACAGGGTTGGGGGTCTATCTGGCTCTCTCTCCTCTGGCGGTTCTTATAGCGGCGGTGGTCTTTGGACTGATCATCTGGCGCTTTCGCTATGTTTCTTTAGCGTCTCTCAGTGCTGCATGGGCTATGGTGCCCCTCATCTATCTGGTGCAGAAGAGCCCTTTGCTCACCCTCTTCACAGCTATCATAGCCCTGCTCGTCACCTGGCGGCACAGGGCCAACATCCAGCGTCTCCTCAGGGGGGAGGAACCCAGGTTCTTTTGAGGCGGTTCAATGTTCCGGGTTCAAGGTTCCGGGTTTTCTGAGTTTTAAACGTTGAACTTAGAACTTTGAACCCTGTTCTCCGAGTCCCTCTTCGTACCCTTCCAGGAGGCAGGCCTTGGCAGGTTTCTTTCTGGGGTAGAGAACTCTGGGGCTTAGCCACATCTCCAGGAGATGGTCCTTTTTGTCTTTGGTCTTGGTTATACGTTCCGCAGCTGTTTTTCCCAGTCTTTTGCCCACCCAATGGAAGTAGGGGCAGGAGAAGATCTGGATACCCACGTATAGGACGAAAAAGGCGGCCATAACCATGGACATGAGGAGGTTGTAGTTTATGGCCCTTCTGTAGATGAGGGCCAGAACGGCTCCTGTGAGGACCAGGACAAAGGGGCCCAGGGTGAGGCCTGCTCCCCAGGGCACCATGGACAGCATGGAGTTGGGGAGGGGCATGAGGAAGGTGAAGGCCAGTCCCGCTGCCAGAGAGATGAGGAATAGCTGGGTTTCACGCGGGGTCTTCACCTGTTTCCACCACTCCTTTGTATTCCAGAGCCAGGTAGGGGTTGAACATGGCCCCGGTGCAGGTGAATACGGCCTGGACTCCCAGTTCCATGTATTCTTTGACGTGGAAGGGGTGGGTTACTCCTCCGCATCCGCATACGGCCAGGTCGTACTTTTCCCTTTCCTTGATAGCTGTAGCTTCTTTTGCAAAGGCCAGGCCGCACTGGCGAATGGCCCATCCGCACACGCCGCTGGTTTCTCTGTAGCTTCCTAGGGCCGGTTCCCCTAGCTCGTTTACCACTTCCAGTGACACGGAGTTTATGCCCACTATGCCTTGCGCCCAGGGGGTAAGGGCTCTCATGAGATCCTCCAGTTCTTGTCCTAAGAGGAGGCCCACTTTGATGAGGAGTGGGGTGTCCTTCAGGACTTTCCTCACCTCCCGGGCGATGCGGCCCGCCAGTTGGGGATCGGTATATATAGTTCCTTCCCCTTCTGCTGTGTTGGGGCATGATAAGTTGAGCTCCACCATGGGTACCCCCGTCTCCTTTATCATGGAGGCTACCCGGACGAAATCCTGGACCAGCTTCCCCTCGCTATCTTCAAAGGTGCCCACCCCGCTCACTATAAGAATCTGCCCTTCCCTTAGATGGTTCAAGGCCTTCTCCACGTCTTCCTGCCAGCCTGAAGGTTCTAGACTGGGCATGCCAAAGGAGTTGGTGATGGTAACCTGTTGAGGGGAAGGAGGTTCCCAGTCCTGGGGAGCCACTACTCGATGGGGCAGGTTTTGGGGATTGAGCATATCAGTTCTAACGAAGAGGCAGTTGGGCCAGGGATGGACGGGATAATGGCAGCTCCTTACTGTTTTGTAGACCAGGATGTCGTAACCCAGTTGGGCATAGAGCTTTATCCATTTGGAGTCCAGGAGGAGCCCTGCTGGTACGCCTAGGGGGGAATTAAGGAGATGGCCTAAAAAGGGAAAGGTGGGCTGGGTTTTCCATGGAGGGATTTCTCCCGTGAAGCGGGGACCTTGCTCTAGATTGTGATAGTAGTCCTTGTCCATGTCATAGGTGGCTAGAGCTTTGATGGACATGTTTCCCCCTTTCGTTGAAAGCTCTGCTTTTTTGTTATAGATGCTGAAGCCATGATAAGCAAAGATCTTTTTATTTCTCTGTTGGACAGGGTGATGCCTTCCAGGTGCCGGGGCTGTGGAGAGCCCTCAGATCAGGGCCTGTGCCGGGCCTGCAGGGAAGAGGTGGTCTTTTTGGAGGCTACCTGTGCCCGGTGTGGCTTGCCCTATGACCGGGAGGTTCCCATCTGTGGCAAGTGCGTGGGTAGGAGGCTCTATCTCGACTCGGTGGTGGCCCTTTACCTTTACGCTCCTCCCGTGAGGGATCTGCTTCACCACTGGAAATACTCCAGGGACTGGCGTTCCTGGGAGATGATTCGTGCACTCCTTGTGGATGGTTTGAAGAGACGGGAAGAGGGTCTCAAGGCTTTGAGACTGGATGGAATAGTTCCTGTGCCCCTCCACTGGAGGAGGCAGTGGGGCCGGGAGTTTAACCAGTCCCTTTTCCTGGCCCGGGAAGTGGCTGAGTTCCTTTCTCTGCCCCTCATGGACGGTGTTGTGGATAGGGTGCGTCACACCCCCCATCAAATGGGTCTGTCTGCCGTGGAGAGGAGGAGAAACCTGAGAGGAGCCTTCTCTTTGAGGGGAGGCGTGAGGGGCAAAGCCCTGATGTTGGTGGATGATGTGGCCACCACCCTGACTACAGCTTCTGAAGTGGCCCGGATACTGGTGAAGGGAGGGGCTCGGGAGGTCCATCTCCTGGTGTTGGCCCGGGCTGTGGGGGAGAGATGATGCTCTGGATGGCCCGCCTGCCCTCGCCCCCTTCCTGTTCCGAGGAAGTTGTAGAGGCTCGTCTCCTCGACCTGGATGGCGTCACTTTCTCCTGGGAGGAGGTGGGCGGGGAGGAGTTTTTGGTCCTTTACGCTTCCCAACCTATGGATGTAGCCTTGGAGGGTTTTCCCAAACCAATGTGGGAAGAGATGCCTCCGGGCTGGGAGACACGCTACCGGGAGTATTTTATGGGATTTCCCTGGGGGAGTAGGCTCTTCATCCATCCTCCCTGGGAGAAAGGGAATCCCAGCCGTATCAATGTGATGATAAACCCCGGCCTGGGTTTTGGCACGGGCACCCATAGCACCACCAGGCTGTGCCTATCTTTCTTGGAAGAGGTGGTGAGGCGGGAGAGACCAGAGGTTGTACTGGATGTGGGGACAGGTTCAGGGATCCTGGCTATAGCCGCCGTTAAGTTGGGAGTTCCCCGGGCGGTGGCCATAGACATAGACCAGGAGGCTTTAGAAAACGCCCGTGAGAACCTGGTTCTCAACGGGGTCCAGGAGCGGGTGGTCTTAGTGGCCGGGGATCCCCGGGCGTTGAAAGGGAGGTTCCCTCTGGTGCTGGCCAACCTCCACTTTTACGCTTTTTTGAAGGTCTCTAAAGACTTGGCTCGGCTCACCTCTCCCGGTGGTCACCTCATCATCTCTGGCTTTTTGGCAAAGGATGGGCCCGTAATGGCGGATGAGATGTCCTCGGTGGGTTTCCGTGAAGTGGAGGGGGAGAGCCTAATGGGCTGGGGAGGATCGCTCTTTGTCCGTGGTTAGAGTGTTGGTGGAGGACGTTGAATTGGTTCTCGGGGAGTTGGTATTGCCCCATGGAGAGGCCCATCACCTTCGGGTGAGGAGGGTCTCCCTGGGGGATAGGGTGGCGGTTTTGGATGGTAGGGGTAAAGAAGCCAGGGGGGTTTTGGTGGCCCGGGACAGGGTGGCAATAGAGGAGGTGAGGGAGGATCTGGAGAGGGAACCAGCTGTAGAGCTCACCCTTTATCTGGGTCTCCTCAAAGGGGAGAAGATGGATCTGGTGGTACAGAAGATGACAGAAATGGGTGTGGCCAGGCTAGTTCCCCTGATAACCCGCCGCTGTGTGCCCCGTCCCCGGCCTTCCCGAGTGGAACGTTGGAGGGCCATTGCCCGGGAGGCCTTGAAGCAGTGCGGAGGGACGGTGCTGCCTCAGATCGAATTCCCTGTGTCTCTGGAGGAGGTGGTTCTGGATGGGGAGGGTTGGGTCCTGTGGGAAGGGGAGAAGGAGAGATCTTTGCCCCGGGTTACGACTGGTCGGAAGGTGGCCTTGGCCGTCGGCCCGGAAGGGGGGTGGGAGGGGGAAGAGGTAGGGCTGTTGCAGTCAAAGGGCTTTGTGCCTGTCACCCTGGGCCCCCGGATTTTGAGGGCGGAGACGGCGGCCCTGGTGGGGATGACATTGTTGCTGTGGGGATGATGGGGTGAAAGCGTTGATGCGTAGAAGTGTATATGGGTCGTGTGGGTGCGGGAATGCGTAGGTGAGTAGGCGCGAAGAGGTGAAAATGCGTGGAGGCGGGAGTTCAAGAGGGGTGCGAGTCTTCCATCCACATCTTCGTGCTTTTACGTATTCTCACATCTACGCGTCTTCATTTCCACGCTTTGACGAGAATGGAGGTGAAATCTTGGCGGAGTTCGACATTCACAAGGCCATGGAGGTCCTTGAGGAGGAGTATCCCAAGTGGAAGGAGCCCGTCGTCACCCGGATGGCTAGAAGGAAGAGGGATCCTTTTAAGGTGCTCATCTCCTGCATCTTGAGTCTCAGGACACAGGATAAAACCACAAAGGAGGCCTCCCAGCGGCTCTATGCCCTGGCGGAGACTCCCCAGGAGATGGTGAACCTCTCAGAAGAGGAGATTGCCCAGGCCATCTATCCTGTGGGTTTCTATAGAAACAAGGCCAGGCGGATCAAAGAGATCTGCCGCATTTTACTGGAGGAGTATGGAGGGGAGGTCCCTTCGGACCTGGACGAACTTCTTAAGCTCCCCGGGGTGGGCCGAAAGACGGCCAATCTGGTTCTCACTCGAGGGTTTAACAAGCCGGGCATCTGCGTGGACACCCACGTCCACAGGATATGTAACCGGTGGGGTTACGTGGAGACCAAGAGTCCTGAGGAGACGGAAACGATCCTGAGGCAGAGGTTGCCTTCCCGGTACTGGCTGAGGATAAACGATTTGTTGGTGGCTTTTGGCCAGAACGTGTGCCGGCCCATCTCCCCGCTGTGCAGTCAATGTCCCTTGGAGGACGTGTGTCCTAAGATAGGGGTGGACAGGTTCCGTTAGGTGATGAAAGCCTTTTTGAACCTGTGGAACTCCTCCAGGGCCTTGCCGGCTCCCCTCACCACGCTCGTTAAGGGGTCGTCCGCCATCTTGACTGGTATGGAGATGTGTTCTTCTATGAACTGGTCCATTCCCTTGATGAGAGAGCCTCCACCCGTGAGGAAGATGCCCTCTCTGTGGATGTCCGATTGAAGCTCGGGGGTAGTTTTGTCCAAAACCTCCCGGATGATCTCTAGGATCTGGGAAAGGGGAGTCTGGATGGCTTCTGCCACCTGGGTTGAGGAGAGCACCACTTCTTTGGGTGTTCCTGCTACCAGGTCTCTGCCCCTTACAGGACAAGTCTCTCCGTTGTCCTCAGGATAGGCAGAACCGATCTTTATCTTCACTTCTTCTGCTTCTAACTGGCCAATCATGAGGTGATGGTTTGTCCTCACATACTGGACTATGGCGCTGTCCATCTCGTCTCCTGCCACCCTTTTAGAGTCGCTCACTGCCGTGGCTCCCATGGAGATGACGGCCACATCAGTGGTGCCACCTCCGATGTCCACCACCATCACCCCCTGGGGGTTGTCTATAGCCAGTCCGGCACCGATGGCTGCTGCCATGGGTTCCTCTATGAGGAAGACCTTGCCCGCGCCACACTGGAGGGCGGCGTCTATGACGGCTTTCTTCTCCACCTGGGTGATGCCCGAAGGCACGCAGATGATGATTCGAGGTTTGAGGATCCTGCTCAGGCGGCTGAGGGCCTTGTTTATGAAGTGCTTGATCATGAGCTGGGCGGGTTGCAGCTCATTGATCACGCCGTCTTTTATTGGCCTGTAGACCTCGATGTGCCTGGGGGCCCTGCCCCACATGACCTTGGCTTCCATGCCCACGGCATGGATGGCCCCTTCCTGGGTATTGATGGCGATGTAGGAGGGTTCATTGAGGACAATGCCCTTGCCTTTCACGTAGACCAGGGTGTTGGCCGTCCCCAGGTCCATGGCTATGTCCTTGCCCACGGAACCTATGCCGCTTCCAGGGAGTTTACCGAATATTTTTGACAGTATTCCCATTTCTTAAATCCTAAAAAGTCCTTTTCCCTGGTTTAATCCTTTAATGAGGTTCTGTATCGCTTCTTCTGCTCCTTTCTTTTTGGATGGAGGGATCACTTCCCATGTGACCTTCACCTCTGCTTTGGTTCCGTTGAGGGGCGGGATGAGGGGGAGATTCTTCTCCATAGCCTTTCCCGAAGCCTCCAAGAATTTGATATTCCTGTGGACCTTGTAGCCCACTAGGATGTTGCCTCTGAATAGACATACCCTACCTTCTAGGCTTTGGGCAAATTCTTCCTCCAGGGTGCGCAGAAGCTTCTCTGTCTGGAAGACCCCCATTTTTTTGTCCAGATCTTCCAGGTTTTTAACTTTGCAAGCCACCAGGAGCAAGGCGTTTTCTCCTCTGCTCACCTTTTCTACAGCCTTCTCCAGATCCTCTACGAAGCGTGGGAAAGGCGGCTGTTCAGAGGAGGCTTGTGCCTTTTCCAGGCTGGGCTCCAAGAGCTTAGCCAGTATATTCACCAGATCTAGAACCTCTATAGAGAGGTCCTGTTCTTTCCTGGATGCCAATCCCAAATACCCTGGAATTCTCTCCAGGGGCGCGATGATGATGGATGGAAATCGGGCTTCGCCTATTCCCATGATAAAGGGGGCTTTCTCTCTTCCCTTGTGCACGTAAGGGGTGCCTTTCTCTATCACCTTCTGCCAGGGCGTGCCTTTGATGGGTAAAGGCCTGTCTAAATACTCTGTGGACAGAGAACCATAGCTCAGGGCTACTTTGAAGCCCTCCCTGCCTTGGCAGAGGACCATGGCCTCCTCTACTCCCATATCCTGCATCACCTTGGAAAACCCCTCCTGGAGCTGTTCCCCCGTTGGCGAGGGGGGATGAAGGTGCTGGAGCATGCTGGTGACTGCTAGATACTTGCCGCTGTTGATCAGCTTGGGTCTTAGGTCTCTGGCCTTTTCTAGGATGGTATCGATGAAGTGGGAGAAGTGGGCCAGGAGCTTTTGGTGTTTCTCGGTAAACCTGTACTGGCGCTTGGAGTCGACGCACAGGATACCTTTACCCTCACCCACTCGAGCTGCCATGAAGGCTTTGATGTCTTCAGGGCTGGAGTAGTAAGGGATTTCGTATCTCTTTTTATCCAGTCCGTCTAAAACAAAGGAGTCTTTGTCCAGTGCGAGGGTGAGAATACCTCCGTCTTCCAGTTTGAGAGATATAGGGTGGTGCATGTGTGGGCTGAGGGAGTGGTGAGCCACCAGAATGATTCTTTCTTCCTTCACAAGGAAGAGGGCAGTGGTGAAAGCTTCCAGGGTATTGCTGGTAAGTTTAATAATTTCCTGGAGTTCTTCTTTGAAAAGCATCCCTTCCCCTGGTCCAGGAGTGTGGCTTTATACTAAGGGTCCCCTGGCGTGGTGTCAATTGATGGGTGTAAAAAATGGGCAGGGGGTTGGATCAACCCGTCCTTGCCCCTGAAGGCTTTTTTGTTTACTAGATGGCCATGGCGGTGATTAAGGAGCATTCAGCTGGTGGAGTGGTTTTCAGGAGGGGGAAGGGCGATCCGGAGATTCTCCTGGTGGCTACCAAGGGGGGCACTCGTTGGCAGTTACCCAAAGGAAAGGTGGAGCCCGGAGAGAGTCCTCAGGAAGCGGCTTTCAGAGAGGTGAAGGAAGAGGGAGGGGTGGAGGGGGAATTCGTGTGCCCTCTGGACACCATCTCCTACTGGTACTACTGGGAGGGCAAGAAGCACTGGAAATTGGTAGACTTTTTCCTCTTTCGCTATCGTTCGGGCGATCCTGGCAAGCACGACTGGGAGGTGGACGATGCCCGCTTTTTCCCCGCCAGGGAGGCCCTGGAGATCATCACCTTTCCCACGGAGAAAAAGGTTTTGGAGCGGGCCTTGGAAATTATAAAGAGGAAGAGGCTGTTGGACGACTGAGGCTCTGGAAGCATCCAGGGCAGCTAAGTTTTCCTATGTCCTAAGCTTCCTACGAAGTCTCGCACCGTTTTTCCCTGCTTCTGGGGTATCCCGTCCAGCACGTGCTCAAACATCTCCTTGTAGCGGGGCTCTACTACGTTGAGGTACACCCATTCAGCCTGCTCCATGTCTTTCTCTCTCTTTTCCTCTTCCGGTCTCTTCTGGGCTACCAGGACCTTGTGTATGACAAAATCCACAGGGTGGGGAGCCACCACGCTGTATCCCTGAAAGTTGAACAGTACAGGGTTCCTGAAGAGAAGGTTTAAAAAGTTCAGAGCCTGAGCAACCACCTCTAGTTTCCTTATCCTAACGGGTTTTTCCTCCCCCCTTTTGGCCACGGTGAGGAATTCTACCTGGAAAGGTCCCTTTCTCAATGTCATTACTCCTTCGGGATAGGACCACGAAACTTCGAATCCTCTGTTCCGTAGGGCTGTTATCAACTTGGCGGATTTTCCCCTGTAGGGATGTTCTATGGCGATATCAACGTCTCTGGTAGTGAAGAGAGGAAGGGGGGCTTCGTAGTGCTCCGAATAGATGTTCATACAGACGCTTCCAACTACTAAGAGCCCCTCGTACAGCAGTTCCTGTTCGGAGAACGCCTCGCATATCTCCTTTAAAATGCTCAGCACGTCCATGTGCTCCTCCCCAAACTGTCTCAATACTGAGCGCACGTAGGAGAGCCTCGCCCTCAGCGGCTTTGCCTGCTTTAGCTCTCTATCCACTTTCTCCAAAAGGTCCTTGGGAATGTAGAGGGTTGCCACTCGCTTTCCTGTTCTCCTGGCAAGGTATTTATACTCTTTTCCTTTAATCCTTTTGACAGAAATTGTCCCTCCAAAGCTGGAGTGAAGCCTACCCGATAGCTTCAGCTCTTCCTCTGTCAAGGCTCTGACCACGTCCCTCTCGGCTTCTACCAGTTCCCTAGGTTTTGCCATGTTTTTCCCTCAGTTAACCAACTCATGTCCCAATTATGGCTAATGTGTTGGTTAGAAAATGTCAAGTCGGGCAGAAAGGGTTGAAGGTGGAGGGGGGTATGTCGGCTGCCTATGGTGGTTGGGTCCTGATCGGATTTGTGTCTTTCTCGGGAAACAGGGGTATGAGGGTCTCAGATCAGTTCCAGCCTCAAATCTTCTATGAGCTGGCGGTCTAGGGAGGGATCCCTCCCCGGTCGGGTGAGGTACCCACCCACCATAAAACCGTTGACCATCATGGCTGCCAGTGATTGAAAGTCCCTGAGGTGGGCTTCTCTGCCCCCGCATATCCGAATTTCTATTTGTGGCAGAACCAGCCTGAACATGGCCAGGATCCGCAGGCAGTGGATGGGGTCCAGGTCCTTCTGCTCTTCCAAAGGGGTACCCGGAATGGGAATGAGGAAGTTAATGGGCACCGAGTCTACCCCCATCTCTTTGAGGGTGAAGGCCAGGTCCACCCTGTCTTCGTCCGACTCTCCCATGCCGAAAAGGGCGCCGCAGCAGGTGGAGAACCCCATTTCTTTGGCTTTCTCAACAAAGGCCCTCTTTTCCTTCCAATCGATTTTCGTGGTCACTCTGGGGTAGAACCTCTCCGAGCTTTCCAGATTGTGGTGGATGCGTTCCACCCCTGCCTCTTTTAGGGTTTGGAGGTGATGGAGGGGAATGAGGCCTAAGGAGACGTCCAGCTTGAGAGGGAGCTTTTGCTTTATGGTCTTGATGGCCTGGAGGATGGTCTTCATCTCCTTCTCTGTCGGCCTTCGCCCACTGGTGACCACGCTATACCGGCTGGAGCCTACTTCGTGGGCCCTGGCGGCTCCTTTCACCATCTCCTCTACCGATACCAGGGGGTAGATGGGAGCTTTGGTCTTTTGGGGATAGGCCTGGGCACAGAAGATGCAACCTGCGTCACAAAGAC
>Ga0190304_1000051_pt1 | contig 50382 bp, 50 predicted proteins | sample 48700712_MG_FD_161670 | JGI IMG/M metagenome (GOLD analysis project Ga0190304, IMG submission 161670) | Hydrothermal vent sediment bacterial communities from Southern Trench, Guaymas Basin, Mexico - 4870-07-1--2_MG | ecosystem: Environmental > Aquatic > Marine > Hydrothermal vents > Sediment ...
TATGGCAATCTATGCAGGGATTCATCGCTGAACCATAGCCATACTTCGGGCTTCTTAATATCTCCAGGTATTCCTCGCCTGCTTCCACTCTCACAAGTGGCACCCCAAACCTCCGTGCCGTGGCACCTGCGTAGTCTTCTTTCTCGCTCAGGAAAGGTAGCATGAGGTTTAACGCTACCGCTTCTATCCCCTGCTCCAAAATGAGCTTTAAAGCCAGTATCGAATCCAAACCACCGGATAACAGTACCACCGCTCTCATCGCTCATAATAGCATACTAACCTGATATAACCATACCCACAAGGACAAAGTAACGTAATGCCTATTGACGAATTCCAAATTTATGTAAAATAAATATTTGGTGCTATCCCATCGTCATCGTTATAGTCATAGCCATCTTAAAGGGCATATGATAGGAGACATGCCTTGCAGGACAGGATTTTAACCTTTTCCCCTTTCCTTTCGGTTTATGTGACGTGTCTGTGGAAGTATTAAAAAAATGCATGTCCATACATGGATAATTACTTATTTATGGTAAGCAGCGCTATATTCTATTAGAGATATACATTTATGAACTCAGGAGCAGGAAAAATCATAGTCTACTACGGGAAGGGAGAGGGAAAGACAACCGCCTCTATTGGTCATGCCATAAGGGCGTTGGGCCATAATAAAAGAGTAGTGATATTGCAGTTTATGAAAGGAAGACCAACTACCGGGGAATACCAGTTTCTAAAGAACCTCGACAACTTACAGATACATCTTTGCGGCACTCCGGGTTTTTTAAAGGACGGCGAATCGCGAGAGATACATCTCAAAAAAGCTAAAGAGGGCTTGGAATTAGCTCATAGAGTGCTACGTGAAAAACAAGCTGACCTTTTGATTCTGGATGAGATATTGTACGCGGTAAAATTCGAACTGCTAACAGAAGACGATGTTTTTAAGCTGTTGGAAGAAAGGGGTCATACGGATATCATTCTTAGCGGTAGAGAGCCAGGCGCCCGAATAATCGAGATGGCTGATATAGCTACTCACATGGAGAAGGTCAAGCATTATTGGAATGAAACCCGCAGCACAATTTCAGGAATAGAATATTAAATTAAAAGAAAAAGAGAAGGTGTAAAAATGGGAGTAGAAGAATTGAGTATAGTAGTAAATGAGGATGCAACGGCAGAAGAAATCGCACCGATAGCGAAAGCGGTGAACGACTTGTTTGTAATGCCAGTTGCAATGCGAAGCAGGAATAAAAAGGGCGTTAGAGTGGAAAAAGGAGAAATTATAGACTTTGAATACACCGGTCCGATATTAGAGCAGGTACTGAAGGAGAATCGGGTGATACACACAAATCTCCTTAAGGGTAAATATGCAGGTGTGCCGGTAGTTGTTGCGCCGATTCGGAATAGGAAAGGGGATGTGGTAGCAGCTCTGGGCATTTTTGACCTGGTTGGAACAGTAGATTTGGGAGCTTTATTTGCCGACTATCCTGTGGTTCTCGAACAAGTCAGGTCGTATCGTAAAGGAGAGCGAAAGTGAGCACACACATAACTTTATTTATACTTAAATCCTTAAGAGAGATTGAGGAGGTGTGAAAAGAAAAGATGTTATTCATAACTTGCGTGAAAGTCAACCCGGGTATGGTGGAAGCTGCGAGGAAATTCGGCGACGAGATACTTAAGAATCCGCCCAAAGGCGTCAAGTTCCTGCAAGTGTATCATACGCTGGGCAGGTATGATGCAATATGGATTTATGAGGCGGAAGACCCAAAAATAATAGTAGATTTCCTACACCAGAGCAGGGATGTCTCATCAACGGAAACCTGGGTTGCCTTTGCGCGGGAAATGTGAAGAATTTTTGGATAGCAAAAAAATGGGCTGGGAAGAATAGCGGATACAAAAAATCCGTTCTTCTTTCTCTTTTTATGAGTGAAATAAAAACAATAGAAGTCTGTGGACAATATGGGAATGGAAAAAGAGGAAAAGACGAGGGAAGAAGTATTTGAAGTGATAAAAAATCAAGATGTGAAATTTGTCGGACTCTGGTTCACCGATATTCTGGGAAGATTGAAGAGCGTTTCTATTACAGTTTCCGAATTAGAAACCGCCTTTGACGAGGGCGTGGGTTTTGACGGCTCCTCGATAAAAGGGTTTGCAAGAATTGACGAAAGCGACATGGTCGCAAAACCCGACCCCGCTACATTTCAGATTATTCCATGGAGACCAAAAGGGGATGTAGTTGCGAGGATGTTCTGCGATATTCAGAATCCTGACGGTAGTCCTTACAAAGGCGACCCGAGGTATATATTGAAGAGGAGCCTGGAACGGCTGGAGAAAGAATATGGCTATACCTTTTATGTCGGTCCCGAACTGGAATACTTTTATTTTAAGAATGGAAAAAATCCCGAGGTGCTGGATGAGGGTGGATACTTCGATTTAACGACATTGGATGCAGGAGTCGACATGCGAAGAGAAACAATCCTGATGTTGGAGGCTATGGGGATAAAAGTGGAATTCAGCCACCACGAAGTTTCTCCCTCTCAGCACGAGATAGACCTCAGATATAAGGATGCTCTGACGATGGCAGACCAGGTAATGACTTACCGAATTGTGGTAAAGGAGATAGCACAGCAACACGGATGTTATGCCACGTTCATGCCAAAACCAATCTTCGGTGTGAATGGCTCGGGAATGCACGTGCATCAATCCTTATTTAAAGGTGATAAAAACGCTTTCTTTGATCCGAATGACGAATATCACCTGTCTGATGTAGGCAAAGGGTATATCGCAGGATTGCTTAAACACGCACCCGAAATAACATCTGTTACTAATCAATGGATAAATTCGTATAAACGGTTGGTCCCGGGATATGAAGCACCCGTATACATTACATGGGCGCGTCGCAACCGCTCTACACTCGTTCGAGTGCCAATGTATAAGCCTAATAAAGAGAAAGCGACACGTGTGGAATTCCGCAGTCCTGACCCTGCATGCAATCCTTACTTAGCGTTTTCTGTGATGCTCGCAGCAGGATTAGCCGGAATAAAGAACAAGTATGAGTTGCCACCCCCTACGGAGAAGGATGTTTACCGGCTAAGTGATGAGGAAAGGGCGAAGGAAGGCATAAAAACGCTGCCCGGGAGTTTGATTGAGGCAATTACACTGACAGAGAAGAGCGAACTGGTGAGAGAAGCTTTGGGTGACCATATCTTCAACAACTTCATCACTTCTAAGCTCGTGGAATGGAACAGGTATCGTGTGAACGTGACGGAATGGGAGTTGAAGGAGTATTTATCGGTGCTGTGACTGTGATCTGAAACTGTGACGCTTTTTCTTTTTGCCCAAAAAGAAAACCTGTGCTTTCAAAAAATCCGCATCGCCTATTCCACCCACTCTGAGCTTACCAATGCCGATATTTCGTAAAAACCGACTTGAGCACAACGCATTTATTATATGCCATCATAACAATCAATCATAACACGGGGAATGAATAATCAAATGGGGACTGCTTCTATCATATTGCCGCGATATTGCCGCGCCAGCTTAGCGAGAAGCTAAGCGAAAAGGCAGAGGAGATGGGATATCTACCCGAGGAGTTAGGCGTTGAACTACTGAGCAAGAGTTTGAACGAGGAACTGGATCCCGAGGGGCTTGTAGAACACTACCATTTCTTGAGTGAGAAATACCTTGATGAGGCGAGGGAACTATTGAAGAAAGGAGATTTGGTGCAGGCATCGGAGAAGTTTTGGGGTGCAACGGCATTAACAATAAAAATGTTGGCGGCAAAGAGAGGTTTGAAGTTAGAGGAGCATGGTAGTTTGTGGGCTTTTGTAAATGTGCTTTCCATAAAGAGCGGAGATAAAGATATCTTCAGGTTCTTTAATACCACGAATGCTTTGCATAAAAACTTCTATGAGAATGAAATGCCTAAAATGCTTTATGAGTCCATGGGAAATAATTACAGAAGTGCTCTACGATGAGCGAAAACCTTTTTTTCTCTACAGGGTAGCCTATCCTACTCATCCTTCCGTCTTTTTATGTCTTTCATAACTTTTATGAAAAATTCTCAAATAGTTTTTTTATATCCTCTTCTTGTTAGAGAGTAAGAGGAAATATTAGTGATAAAAAGGAAAAGGAGGAAAATGTAGTTTATGGCAAACGAAAGAAGCTTCCCGGTATGCTGCTATTGTGGTGCGTGTGCGGCGTTCATACCGGATTTTGAGAAGTATAAAGAGGAAGAAGTGGTGTTTGACAAGGGCTGTGGCGGTACGGTGTCAAAAGGCTTTTGTTTCAGTTTCTGTCCTCGCTCATTTGCAGTTTGCCGTTTATGTGAGGAGGAGTGCCCGAGGAAGGATTATGGCGTATGTGATTTCAGCCCCTGTGCTTCCAGTCCCGAGGGACGAATTCTGGGACACTATAAAGAAATAATGAGTGCAAGAGCAATGGAGGAGGGTGTAAGAAAGGTGGGGCAGGATGGCAGTCTTATAACAGCAATGCTATGTGAAGCGTTAAGAAATGGATTTATAGATGCCGCCGTTGTCGCTATTCGGACAGAAGATTGGAAAGCCGAACCTTTCGTCGCCACCACCCCGGAAGAAGTTTTGCTCGGCATAGGTCCTAAATACACAGCCTGCCCTTCTGTGCTGGGCGTCTGGGAGGCGATAGACCGCGGCTATGAAAATATTGCAATGGTCGGCACGGGCTGTAATATAGAGGCAGTGAGAAGACTTCAAGCATTGCATGACCCTGCTCTGGAGTTGGACCGTGTGAAGGTCTTGATCGGGCTTTTTTGCACTGAGGCTTTCTGGCACCGTGATCTGGTTATCTTCCTCGCTGAACGTGGAATAGAGATCAAAGAGGTAGAGCGGTTTTATGTTACAAAGGGTAAATTTATGGTGGTTACAAAGGACAAAGAGTACGGTATTCCAACTAAAGAACTGGACCCTTGCGTACGGGATACATGCAGGATATGTGAAGATTTCACCTCACAGCTTGCGGATGTTTCCGCAGGTTCTTCGGGTTCGCCGGATGGATACACGTCATTAATAATACGGACAAAAGCGGGAGAGGAGCTCGTAAATGTTTCAAAGAAGGCAATAGAAACGAAAAAGCTGGATGATGCGGGAATAAAAAAGATAAAAAGATTTGCTTTTAATAAGAAGATGAGGAATTACGGCATGATACTGGACCAGATGGGAATTTGTTCTTCCTGCTTAACCAATCCGTATTCTTTTACATTGCAGACAATAAGGGGTGATTGAAATGACAGATGTATATGCAAACGCGAGGTCTACCACGGGAACGTCCGTGAGAAGGAGAGATGTGAATACACTGAGTGGAATGTGTCCGATATGCGTGAAGGAGTGCACGGTGCTCTGCGAAATTGGAAAGAGTGCGTTCAGGGGACGAGAGGTATTGTATCCGGAGCCGGAGCAATTTGGATGGAGTACTGCAGCCTCGAACAAGGATTATGGACTCGATTGGTCTGACTTCAATATCCTTTCGCGGTTGCGAGGCGCAGAAGGGATCGAACCAGAGTCGGATGTCGCTTTGTTCCATAACGCGGATATAGAATCGAAGATAGGTGGGATTCCATTAAAAATACCGCTGGCAGCGGGCGCCTTCGGGTCCACTGCGGTGGGAAAAAACAACTGGGATGCACTTGCTATCGGCGCTGCACTCTCAGGAATAATAATAATTATCGGGGAGAACGTTTGCGGTGTTGATAAAGACTCGGTATTCACGAACGGAAAAGTGACGAAATCTCCGGAGATGGAACGAAGGGTAAGACTTTTCAAAGAATACTGGGACGGCAAATACGGAGATGTAGCCGTGCAAACAAACGTTGAAGACCAGAGATGGGGAGTGGATGAATATGTGGTATCAAGGTTGGAAGTGAATATAATAGAGCGGAAATGGGGGCAGGGAGCAAAGGCAATAGGTGGTGAAATACGTGTTTCTTCGCTGGAGAGGGCATTGGAACTGAAGAAGAGGGGATATATCGTGTTGCCAGACCCAGAAGAGCCTGCGGTTCAAGAAGCGTTCAAAGATGGGTTGTTCAAGACATTCGAGCGGCACAGCCGTGTAGGATTCCCGGAGGAGCGCGATTTCGTAGAGGATGTTGAATGGCTACGTGGTATAGGTGCAAAATATGTAACGATAAAGACCGGTGCTTATCGCCCTGTGGACGTTGCATGGACGATGAAAGTGGCATCAGAATCAAAAGTGGATTATATAACGTTTGATGGAGCTGGTGGAGGGACGGGGATGAGCCCGGTGCCGATGATGAATGAGATGAGCACGCCCACCGTATATTTAGAATCGCAGATATTGAAGTGTGCGAGGATATTGCTCCGTGAAGGAAAATACGTGCCTGATATAAGCATGGCTGGCGGGTTCGTCAACGAGACGCAGATATTCAAGGCGATAGCAATGAGCAATTTCGATGGGAACAATGGCAAAGGTCCTTTTGTGAAATCTATCACAATGGCAAGGTCGCCATTGACAGCAGCGATGAAAGCCCTTTATTTTACTGAACTCGCAGAAAAGAACAGGTTACCGAGAGACTTCGCAAATAAATATGGCAACAACCCGGAAAAGTTCTTTATTGCTGCTGAGGAGATAAAAAGTAACTATGGCGATAAAGTAGGTAAGGAGATACCGTGGTCTGCAGTTGGTGTTTACACTTATCTTAGCGAGAGGTTAGGACTTGGTTTAAAGCAGTTGCTCGCCGGCACTCGTAAGTTCAAACTGGATTTGATAGATAGAAACGATATTGCGGCACTTAGCAGGCTTGCTTCGGAGGTTACAGGGATACCAATGATGCATGAAGTGGAACAGGACATGATGGAAGGTATTTTGCTTGGCTGAGGAGAGGAAAAAAGGAAAAATGTTCGAGCCAGAAAAATTTATACAAAAACAGGTCCATGAGATAAGGGAAAGGATAGGAGATGGGAAGGCAGTCATAGCGGTTTCTGGTGGGGTGGATTCAACCGTTTGTGCAGTGCTCACGCATCGTGCGGTAGGAGACCAATTGGTAGCAGTTTTCATTGACGATGGGTTGATGCGCGAAGGCGAGGCAGAGCAGGTAACAAACTTTTTCAAAACGATGAATATAAACACAAGGCTGGTGGATGCCGCTGATGAGTTTTTTGATGCCTTGAAAGGAATTGTTGATCCCGAAGAGAAGAGGAAAGCATTTAGAAACACGTTCTACTCGGTACTCGCAAGGGTTGTGCGAGAGGAGAACGCATCTCATTTAATTCAGGGAACAATAGCGGCAGACGTTGTTGAAACGGTGAAAGGAATCAAGACCCAGCACAACATTCTTGAACAGATAGGTATTGACCCAGAAAGTTATGGACTAACGATTGTTGAGCCTTTACGGGAAATCTACAAGCATGAGGTAAGAGAAGTTGCCAGGAGTTTGGGTTTGCCTCCGGAGTTTTCGGAGCGCCAACCTTTCCCCGGTCCCGGACTTGCTACGAGAATACTTGGAGAAGTGACGCCTGAGCGTGTAGAGATAGAAAGAAGAGCTACAAAGATTGTAGAAGAGGAAACTTCTGACATCGAGTCATTCCAGAGTATGGCGGTTTTGATGAACGACAGGGCTACCGGGGTTAGAGAAGGTAAAAGAGCGTTTGGCTGCATAATCGTGGTTAGACTGGTCAAAAGCAAAGATGCTATTACTGCAGAGGCGGTTAATGTTCCCTGGGAAGTCTTAAAGAGGATAGATAAGAGAATTACGACGGAGATTCCGGAAGTTGTGCATGTGCTTTATTCTTTAACTGATAAGCCACCGGCAACGATAGAATTCCAATAGGAGAACTGAAATGGCAAAAAGAATAATACCTTGCCTTGATACAACGCTCGATGATCAGGGTAAGGCAGTGGTAGTAAAGGGAATAGAGTTTGAGAAGCTCAGGTATGCGGGCGACCCGGTTGAACTCGCAATGCGATATGATGCGCAGGGAGCGGATGAACTCGTTTTTCTCGACATATCTGCATCCCACGAGGGTAGGGATACAATGGTCTCAGTTGTAGAGAAGATAGCCGAGCAGGTATCTATTCCTTTATGCGTGGGGGGCGGGATAAAGAGCATAGAAGATTTTGAGAAGGTATTTGATGCCGGCGCTGATAAGGCAAGTATAAATACAGCCGCAGTTAAGAATCCAGAGTTGATAAAAGAAGCTGCGAAGAGGTTTGGAGATCGTATCGTAGTTGCTATTGACTGCAAGAGGAAGTTTGAGGACATTGAAGGCAAAACGCTGGTACAATTAGAAGATGAAACAAGTGCATGGTATGATGTAGTCATCTATGGTGGGCGTGAGTACACGGGAATTGATGCAATAAAGTGGGCGAAGGAGGTGCAGGCGCTTGGTGCTGCGGAGATATTGCTAACTTCAAAAGATAGGGATGGGACAACGGAAGGATATGATATCCCTATTATAAAAGCAATTGCCGAAGCTGTGGACATTCCTGTAATTGCTTCTGGTGGTGTCGGAACTTTAGAGCACATCTACGAGGGTTTTGTGAATGGCGCGGATGCATGCCTGGCTGCGAGTATTTTCCATTATGGCACTTATACTGTTGGGGAGATAAAGGATTATCTGAGGGAGAAGGGGATTCCGATATGATTTTATGGTAGATTCCGATAGAACCTCCCATATCCTTCATTTCGCTTTAATATCTCAATGGCGGCATTTGCCGCTTCGTTCAGTATGCTCTCTGCTTTCTTATAATCCGGTGCAGTGATTCGTATCCGATAACGTGGAGCACCGACGTAAGAGCATTCGAAGCCGTCTTTGGCAACCTTCTTCGCCTCCATCAAAGCGTTCTTTATTATCTCCACCCCATTAGGCAGGGGGCATTTCAGTTCCACATACCCGGTTATATGCACGGAAGGCGGTTTAACATTGGCAAGAGCGATCTTATGTATCTTATCGGCGAGTGCTTCTTCTATCCCAAGCTCAGTTAATGCGCGCTTGCCTGTCTTATATATCTGCTGGAATGCATCATAGAGACTACCATAGGCATCCACGAGCTTCGTCTCGATTTCCTGAAGTTCAGACTCTGGAATGGCAGCGAGAGAGAGCCACTTCCTGGCTTTCTTCTCATTCTTCCACGCTTTTATCCGCTCCCGCTTCAGCCCTTCCTTCACCGCCTTCAATGACAGGTCTATATGTCCCCTCCTTTCGTCCACCGCCAGTACCTTACAGACTATCTTCTGCCCCTCCCTCACGTAATCCCTGAGGTGTTTTACCCAGCCGGTGGAGACTTCAGAGATATGAATAAAGCCTTCTTTACCTCCATACTCCTCCAGACTAACGAATACCCCAAAGGTCTTGAGCTCTCTCACCGTGCATACTACCAGTTCCCCCTTCTCAGGCCATTCCTCCTTAGGCTTTGGCATCCTCTCCTGTCACCTCAATTGTCAATTGAGCAATCAATCATCCGAGAACATCTATTATCCTGCTCTTTATCTCTGCCTTACCACCCCGTGGTTCGACCAGAGTCCTTCCACAAACGTTACATCTGACCGTAGTGGTTGCGTGGTCAAATACAATCTGCTCATTCTCACAGTCATCGCATCTCAACTTCAGGAATTTGCTCCTCGTTTCCCTTTTCATCTTCTCATCCCTCCTCTGCCTATGCTATTTATTCAACGAACTCGAGCTTGGAAACCCGGAAACCCTCCCTCTGATGTGCCTTCTTACATTCCATGCATTTATACCTGAGAAAGACCTTCTTCGTTGGTTTGTCTCCACCAGGTACTTTGGAGAATTTGCCGCTATTCCCTATGCCCGATTTGCGCTTCTTCTGCCTGACAATCCAGTTTAAAGAGGAAGGTCTGCCTTTTTTTACCTTCTCCACTTCATGCTCCGTATGTCGCCCGCAGAAAGGGCAGAAAATCCTTACTCGCTTCGGCATCTTCATCTTATCCTCTCACCTCTCTCCCTCTTATACGCTTCGAATCGCATTGCAACACCTCGATTACATAATATCTCCGCATTGGTCTTCGGCAACATGATAACATCTTCTTTTCCTACTTTATAAATCCTACCATCTGTACCCATGAAGGTCGGGATATTCTCCAGAATCCTGACCATATCATACTGGTTGCTGTGCTTGTTATCTGTATCATCATTATCATCGGTATCATCATTATCTTTTTCATTATAACGTTCAGTATGTGTTTTCTCTTGCTTTTGCGGCTTGCTTCTTATCAGTGCGGGCTTACCAAAGATATAAGCGAATATCCGCGCTCTGCCCTCTTCCACCTGGCTCTTCACCGCTTGAAACATCTCCCGCTCCTCATCCAGCATTCCTTTGGGCGGTGTATCCATGCCCGAGCTGGCAAGTTTTATTATCTTCCCTATCCTCCTCCTTATTATATCTTCTATCTTCATCCTCGCATTCCTCATCTCGTCTTCCAGAAAGCCCTTTCTGGTCTCATCCGCCTCCTCCTTCTCTGTCTCCAGTTTGGCGATGTAATCCCTCACATCCTCACAGAATCTATCAGGTAATTCCTGGAGCGAGGCAGTATTTCGCTCTCTGTAGAGGATCTCCCAGAGTTTTTCTATATCCATAAAATGAAGATAAATTTGTAGTTGAAGATTATATTATTTTAAGGGTGAGATGAAACTTTTTCGTACGCTTATACCATTGAGAGAAGCACAGAGCATGGTTTTAAGGCATGTGAAGCGTGTGGGTGTAGAGGAAGTCAGCTTTGATCTCGCTGCTGGTAGGGTTCTTGCGGAAGACATCATCTCTGAGATGGATAGTCCCCCTTTTAACCGCGCTGCTATGGATGGTTACGCAGTGAAAGCTGAGGATACCTTTGGAGCAGCACCGGATAAACCTCTGGTTCTTCACAGGCGTGAACCAGGCTCGGAGTCAGAGGAACTGAACGAGGGAGAGTATATCCCAGTACAAACAGGTATGCCGATGCCGAAAGGTAGTAATGCAGTGCTCATGTTAGAATATGGGAGGGAGAGGGACTCGAAGCTGGAGATCTTTAAGCCTGTTACGCCAGGAAAAAATGTCTCTTTCAAGGGCGAAGATGTGAGGCGCGGGGATATAATATTAAATAAGGGGCAGGTACTTCGTGCTGCTGACATCGGTATGCTTGCATCTATTGGCAAGAGTCGTGTGAAAGTGTATAAAAGAGGTATTATCGGGATTTTATCAACGGGAGACGAGCTGTATGATCCAAAGGGCAGTTCGAAAGGGGCAATCGCGGACGTGAACAGTTATGTACTGGCAGCGTTGATGGGCATGATAGCGAAACCATCCAGAATGGGCATAGTGAGGGACAATTATGACGCGCTAAAAGCTGCAATTGAATCCTCTATTACAGACTGCGACGCCGACGCTATACTGGTGAGCGGCGGTAGTTCAGTGGGTAACCGTGATTTTATTGGGGATGTAGTGGAGGATTTAGGCGAGATGATATTTCATGGCGTTGCTATTCGACCGGGAGAGCCAACCGGTTTTGGAATCATAAATGAAAAACCCATCTTCTGCCTACCGGGGTATCCAGTATCAATGATTGCGGCATTTGAGATGCTTGTTAGACCCCTTATAGAAGCGATGCATGGGCTAAAAGGGGCAATGATAAGGCAGGTCTTCGCGGTTGTTAGCAAGAAGATACCATCGGCAGTGGGCAGAACCGATTTCGTCCGCGTCAGGTTATATCATGATGAGTATGATGGCAAATATTATGTGGAGCCGATAAGGGTAAGTGGTTCGGGCATTTTATCCAGCGTAACGAGATCCGATGGGTTTGTCATAATAGAGGATAATAAAGAGGGTATAGAGGAGGGTGAACAGATAGGAGTAAACCTGTGGTGAAGGTAAGATATGAAAGTAGAAGAGAGTGTGGAGGATGGAGCACGTATGAGGCAAGAGGTCTGGGATTCATTACCCAGAGGTAATGTCTTCTTCGCACCTACTGATCCGGACAGGTTCTTCGAGGGTATAAAATTTGACATCTCGCCCAGGCAGTTTGGACTACGTGTGCGTAAGCATGACATGTATTGCGAATTGGGCGGACCGAGGCACAGATACAGTAGTTTCTTCTTCATCGAGGTTGTGAACGATGCAGAACGAATAGAGGATGGACGGATAGAAGTAATAGGACCGGAGATAAAGGATATAGAGGGTCAATCACTGCCTTTTGGATTCTGGATCAGATATTATGGCAAGCATCTTACAACCGATTATCTGGATTTATTGACGAGATGGACATACTTTGCACTTGAGGAGGGAGAGGGGTGGATGCTGCTCAACACGCGGGACACGATATGGCTAAGATTGCACAAGAAATATGCTCATAAACATGACTTTAAGCATCTTGGTCAGGCAATGATAAACCTCTGTAAGATACAGTTTCCGATGGTCGAGCGAGCGGATGCGAAGATACTGATAGCGAGTGAGGAGCTGGGAGGTGCGAAATTGACGAAGAAGATAGTGGACAGTGTCTGTATACCATATTGGGAGCGTGTGGACAAACAAGCGAGACGATTCTCAGATGAGGACGTTGACACCTTCTACGGATGTACCATCTGCCAGACATTCGCACCGACGCATGTATGCGTGGTAGCCCCGGATAGGCCACCTTATTGTGGGATAATCACATGGATAGGTGCAAAGGTGATGTGTGACCTCGATCCATATGGATACATATTTGCGATGCCGCTGGGAGAATGCATAGACCCCGTAGGGGGTGAATACACAGGCGTAAATGAGAAGATTTATGAGAAATCGAACAGGACTTACAAGCGTGTGGTGATGTATTCCTCAATAACGTATCCACAGACGAATTGTGGCTGTTTTGAAGCGGCGATATTTTATATACCGGAGGTGGATGGTCTGGGACTTGTAGACCGGAGGTATGCAGGGGAGACCCCCCTCGGATTGACGTTCTCGAGATTAGCGGGGCTTATCAGTGGTGGACTCCAGAATCACGGATATTGCGGTATATCCTTTAGAACGCCGCGGTCAAAGAAGTTCGTTCGCGCTGATGGCGGCTGGCATCGTGTGGTATGGATACCAAAGGAGTACAAAGAGACGCTCGTGGAGTATATTCCCGCGGATATGTACCCGCTGATAGCTACAGAGGATGATTGTGTTGACCCACTGGAGCTGAAAGAATTCCTGAAACGTGTGAATCATCCGGTAGTGCAATTGTGGAAAAACGGTGAGGAGCCTCAGCCACTCAAGATACCACCGCCAAATACCGATTGGGATACTGAAGAGGAGCATATAGCACGTGAGAGGGGCAGGAGACTGCTGAGAATATAGAAGTAGAGGGTTGGTGAAGATAAGATGAATTAAGAAGTCCGTATCTGCTCTCCTATTATCCGGTCAACAGCAGCTATGAATCGCTCCTCCATACCTTCAGGAATTGATGCTCCTGATGCTACCGGATGTCCACCACCATAGCCACCTACCTCGCTCGCTGCCTGCTCCAATGCCTTTGAAAGGTCTATCCCTTTCTCTCTGAGCAGCTTCTTGCTGCATCGGGCTGATATCTTTGTATCACCGTGTTCGTTCGCACCATTCTTCCTGTTCAGTACAATTACAGGCTTGCTTGTATTTATGTATTCGGCGATGATACCAGCCAGGACGCCGGTTATGCCTTTCTCCTGTACATATAAATAGTAGACATTCGGGAGCTCCTTCATCCCTCCCTCTTTCGCTACTTCTATCCTGTTCAACTCAGAAACGAGTTTGTTCTGGAACATCATGTACAGTGATTTCGCTTCTTCTACCAGCTTCTCTTCACGCAAGCAGAGTCCTATACCCATGCCTGCTTTTCCAAACCTGCCACACGCATCTACCATACGCATAAAATCCAGTACATTCTTCTCCACCTCTAAATTCAGCAAATAAGAGGTTCCAATCAGTGCTTCTTCTCGCAATTCCGTGTTTGACTCTCTCGCAATTGATAATAGGGCAGAACTCAATCGCTTCACATCTTCTTCTCCCAGTTCCTCCAATCGCTTCTCTCCTTCTATTCCCACCTTGTTCAGGAATCTATCCACCTGTTCTGTCTTACCCGCGAGTGGAATATAAGGGTCAGTAGAGAGGAGGATCAAATCGCGAACCTTGCCATCACCCAGCTTCAGCCCTTTCCTTGGAGTAACAACACCCTCTTTTATCGCTTCATCCAGAATGAGCCTGTTTATTCCTCTGTCTAGTGGCAGTTTATCTCCTAATGTACCTGCAATTGCAAGACCCGCAAGATCCACGTTCCCTCGCTCATCATCAGAACCCAGCAGTCTCGCAACGAGGTAAGAGAGTCCAGCGGCGCAAAGTTCACCACCCAATCTCTCTTCACTCTTGGACGAGAGCCGATTGGGATTAATGAGAATGGTGGATGAAGAACTTTTAAGCGAAGATGCCGCATGAGTATGATGGTCCAGGATTACCACATCCTTTTCCTTCAAGAACTTCAAGATCAGGTTCATCTGTGCTGTGCCCATATCTGCAATGATGATGAGCTCTTCATTCATCTCCTGGACGGAATACCGGTCCAATTTACTTATTATCGTTGCATGGAACTGTATTCCTCTACGAATCAGAGCATTGCAGATGATACCTGCAGCTGTTATACCATCCGCATCATAATGCGATACCACACGTGCGTAGTCATGCTTCTTTATTACCTCTGCTGCTCTTTCCAATTCTCGCTGCAACGGAGCCATAAGCCAAGATAAACGAAAACATTACTAAGAATAAAAAGATAAAAAGAACTATTATTTTTATTATACAAATTATACAAATTGGGCGTGTGGCCTAGTTAGGATATGGCGGCAGCCTCCTAACTCTAAGTACAAGTATAAGAGAGAAGCGGGAGAGAGCTGCAAATCACGGGTTCAAATCCCGTCACGCCCGTGTCTTTATCTTCTCACTATCCAGTACTATTACATCCCTCACCGACTTGACCGCGTCAAATGGTATGAGGATATAATCATTCTCCTTCTTAAACCCGCTCGTGTCGAGCTCTGATGCTGGCTTTATTACAAGCTCGGTCAGTATACCGGTCTTTGCATCCACCACGATATTATACAAAACTCCCATCTCTCGACCCTCTGAATCCAGAACCTCCTTATAACTCAACTTCTGTGCAAACATTCTCCCTTCTCTCATCTCTTTTATCCCCCCTCATTAAAACTATTTATACCGCATATATATTTATATCTCTTCTCCACTTCGCAACTTGTCCAGTAACCGGGAGAAGTACCTGTCTGAAATCTCTACGAATAATGCATGCTCTCCTTTTGTTATACTTATCTTCTCCTCCTTCACCATCCTTCGATAAAACTGTCCATCTATAACCAGTTCCGCATCCTTTGTACCCAGAAGCTCCAGACTTATTTCACTCTCTATATCTACAATGGTGGGTCTCGCGGTGAGTTTAAAAGGCGCAATTGGTACTATTATCGTTGCATTTACCTTCGGGTCTACAATGGGTCCCCCTGCACTCATTGCGTATGCTGTGCTGCCCGTAGGCGTTGAGAATACTACACCATCCGCTCTCAACCGTTCCAACTCCTCGCCATCCACGAATATTACAAAATGAAGCATCTTACCCGGCTTTGAGGTTATTACCACTGCTTCATTCATTGCGTATGGCATCTCTTCATCCATTACTCGAATGGAGAGCCGCTGCCGCTTCTCCACATTAAAACCTTCCAGTATCAGATTCCTCAAGGTGGATACTGCATTCTCAGGTTGTACCCTTGCTAAAAATCCTATCATACCTGTATTCACACCCAGAACAGGCGTTGGACGTTTCAAATAGTGTAAAGTCCGGAGGATGGTACCATCACCCCCAACACAGATCAGTAAATCCACATCCATATCGCTTATCCTCTGACCCTGCATCTGCATTCCGAGTTTATAAGCCGAATCGGGATCAAGTACAACCTCAAAACCTTCTCCTTCTCCCTCTCTTATACATCCGATTAAAGCCTTTACCACACTTATATCTCTCGATTCACCCCTGCATACGATTCCAATGTGTCTTGGTTGAATCTTCATTCCCCACAGAGTTTGGAGATAGCATCGGCCAGATCCCCGTTTGCTTCTTTCAGTGCTGTTTTCGCATCTGCCTCACTGCAGCCTGCTTTCTCCATCACCAGCTTCACATCCGCATCCGAAAATCTCGCTTGCTCCACCGGTGTTCCTGCTATCTGGTATATCTTCGTACCAGGGGCTTCTACAATTGTAACCTCAGGCTGAGAGAAAACGAGTTCAGCATTCGTTGTCCTTATCACTACTTCTTCAACATCCCTCAGCTCTTCTACGTTTATACCCGTCTGCTTCATCATCTGATTCAATCTCTTGGGGTTGAGGCTGACACCCTTCCTGAATCCACCACGCATTTTTATCTCCTCTAATTAAGGAACTGATAAATATATAAACAACCAATCATTTAAAATAGATTGGGGCTTGGAGTTTGGGGCCCGTGGTCTAGGTGGAATGACGTCGCCTTTACGAGGCGAAGGTCATGCGTTCGAATCGCATCGGGCCCATGGCTCATTTTTACATTATGGTATGAACTTATTTACCACTTCTACCCACCCCTCCGGTCCCTCACCCCTCGCTTTATACAGATTCTTCAGAGGAAGATCGAGCCATGTGCCATCCTTCCTCCTCACCACCGCTGGTTGGTCCACTGCTTCCAGCATGGGTATATCATTCCTGCTGTCACCAATTCCTATCGTCCTAACAGCCTCAACTCCGTATTCCTTCCTGAATAACTCTGTAAGTACCTTTACCGCTTTGCCTTTGTCCGCGTTTCTTCCATGTATGTTGTAGTACCTCCCACCGTGTGTGAGACTGAATCCTTTCTCGCGTATCTTCTCTAATAAAATCTTCTCCTTCTCTGCTGGCTCGTCAAAGATAAAACTCTCATTATACATCTTATCCTTTGCGAGTCTCGCCTTCTCTATGCTCAGATTCGCATCCTTCGCCACCTCTTCGGGTGTCATATCACCGAAGCCCTTTATTTTAAAGCCTGTTTCTGCTCTTATGGCATTCAAAGCCTCTCTTAACTCTTCATATCTCGCACCAAACTCGATAACGCAGTAATGCTTCATCTCTTTTGTGTAATGGAACTCAAAAGAGAAGTAGCCCTGAGGAATGAAGATTGCACCGCCATTCTCAACGATAAAAGGGTCTCTTATACCCAGTTCTTCACGATAATACTCGTTCTCTGCCAGGGTCTTTGCGGTACAAAACACAATAGGTATCTTCCGCCTCTTCAGGGTTGTAAGGGCAGGAAGTGCAGCCTCGTAGGAGTAATTAGAGAGGTCAAGCAGAGTGCCATCAAGATCGGTGTAAAGAACTATCTTCATTCGGGTGTACCTGCCTTAAAACTTCTTAAATACGCTTCTTCATCCACTTTCTCATCAAATATGCCCTGTTTAAGCCATAAAAACGTGTCAGAATGGGTATTTAGCAACTTAGCGAATTTAATAGCATCAATATCTCCAATTGGTGGCATGATAAGCATCTCGGGTGGCTTCTCCCACCTCTCCAGTATATCTACCAGCTCCTCAAGCACCTTCTGCCTCACATAATCGTTACAGAGTTTACTGTTATAAATCGTGCTCAGGGAGCCGAGTAACATATTTTTAATATGCTCCTCCCCTTTCTCCTCGTGTATATGTGGATTTAACGTCTCTATCTGGAATACCTCAATTCCTGCACTCACCACATCAGAATACACAATCTTATCCGTCTTTAGCCCGAACTCATCGAAGAGATAGACGAAGTGAAAGGGCTCGATTGAATAGCCCGTGGAGTAACTCATGATATCCGCAAGCTTCATGGTCAATGCATGCTCACCCGCATTCCCTGTTATTACCACCCGGGTCTCAAAGCCGGTGGTGGTTGATAGCAGTAGATTGAGATATTTATTCGTTGTCTCGCTTACTCTGCCCCATTTCTTGAAATACAGCCTGTCCTCAACTACTTTTGGCTTATATCGCCAGTGTAGCCTCACCATTGAGTATGGCGACTCGGACATACAGAAGCCCGCTGCGTAATCCATTACGTATTCACGAACAGAACCGGGGATATAGTTGTCAGCATCTGCGAACCCAATGAAGTCTTTACCCAGCGCCTTCGCAAGCAACATGCCTATTATCATCCCTTCGGCTTTACCATCTCTTACCAGTCTATCGCTATCGAGGAGATGATCATAGCCAAGATCATGGAATGCAAAGCCCAATTCAGGGTCCTTCTGATGTACGGTGAGCATCTCCTGCTGTGTGAGGTTATGAACATTTGTTATCACATCTTTCTCCATTTTATATATGTCCTGTGGTACTCGTGCACTATTCGAGACCACGATTACTGAGCAATCAAAAGGTATTGCTCTCAGAACACCCTCCAGCAGGTGTATATTCTCATTTTTTATGGGTACAATGATTGCGAGTCGTTTCAAAACCTTCTTTATACCTTCAAAGGCGATATCACAAGCTCTGGGGTTCTCAAAGCCACCGGAGTCCAGCTTTAATACCCGCTGCAACTCGTGAATCTTTACTGAGCCGAATATCTCCGTATGTCTCGGCAACTCAATCAGCATATCTTATTATATTATGAGTATAATCATGTTATATAAATAAACTCAAGCCAATTGAGGTTTAGAGGTGTAGGAATAATGCCACGTTCTCATGGAGAGAGGAAGAAGACGAGGAAGAAGTTGAGTAAGAGGAAGAGGGAGCGGGGTTTATCTCCCATAAACAGAGCGATTCAGAGCTTTAAGCCGGGTGACAGGGTTCACATCAGGATAGACCCCAGCGTCCATAAGGGGATGCCACATCGAAGATTCCATGGTATGACTGGGGAGGTCGTGGGTGAACGAGGCAGGGCATTTATTATAAAGGTATCAGATGGCATCAGAGGACGTAAAAAGATAAAAGAGCTATTCATCAGACCGGAACACCTTCGCCTGCAATCACCCTAATTCCAAATTAAGAATTAATATGGGCCCGATGCGATTCGAACGCATGACCTCCGCCTCGTCAAGGCGACGTCATTCCCCTAGACCACGGGCCCTTTACCTTTATGTCAACTTCAATAATTAACTCTTATACAATAATGCTATTATAAAAATAAGGTTGGACATTTATTTACTTTCCTCATATTGGTGAATACGGTACGGGATACTATGGTGGGAGAAGATTTAGTTGTAGTGGGCGCAGGACCTGCGGGGATGACTGCAGGGATGTATGGTGTGAGAAGCGGCTTGAAAACCCTGGTACTTGAGAAAGGAATAAGCGGAGGTCTATCGAACGAAGCTCCAGAGATAGAGAATTATCCAGGATTCAATAGAGTTGGAGGCATGGAACTGGCATCAAAGATAAAAGAGCATGTATCGCGATACGTTGAGATTCGAGAGCTGGAGAAGGTTGAGATGATAGAAGTAAGCTCGAACGAGCTGGTTGTTACCTCCGATAAGAACTCTTATCGCACAAGAGCGGTGGTGATGAGCACAGGAACCAGACACAGGCGGTTGGGAGCAAAGGGGGAGGCTGAATTCCTCGGAAGGGGTGTATCCTACTGTGCCACCTGTGATGGCTTCTTCTTCAAAAACAAGCCTGTAGCTGTGGTTGGGGGTGGTGATTCTGCAGTTAGGGAAGCTTTATATCTGCGAAACCTTGGTTGTATGGTCACATTAATTCATAGAAGAGATAAGCTCAGAGCAGAGCGATATCTACAGCAGAAGCTGGAAGATGCGGGTGTTACCATCTGCTGGAACTCGGTTGTAAAGGAGATAAAGGGTGATAAGTCGCTAAAAAGCGTTATTCTTGATAGTAAGGGCGTTGAGAGCGAGCTCCCCATCGCCGGTCTATTTATATCGGTTGGCGAAGAGCCGAACAGTGAACTGGCTGCGAAGATGGGCGTTGCACTCGATGCAAATGGGTATATAATCACTGATAGAAGCCAGAGGACGAATCTCAAACGTGTATATGCTGCGGGTGACGTTACAGGAGGGGTCAGACAGGTGGTAGTCGCCTGTGCGGAAGGTGCGGTTGCCGCGCTATCGGCTTATAATGACCTGCTATGAGCGCCATGTTGAGGGAGATAGGAATAGATGAAGCGGGAAGGGGACCTGTGATAGGGTCTCTCTTTGTCGCTGGGGTTCTTAACTTTGAAGGGCTGGGCGTACTGGGCGTGAGAGATTCGAAGAAACTTAGCTCTAAGAGGCGAGAACAGCTTGCAAAGCTCATCGAGAATGCTACTGAGGTTCAGGTCATGGAACTCACCGCGAAGGAGATAGACGAAAGGAGGAAGAGCCAGAGTATGAACGAAATCACTGTTGACCTCTTCGCCCGTATCATTGAACTTCTTCATCCCGATAGGGTCTACGTTGATGCGGCTGATGTCAATCCAGAACGTTTCGCTTCCAACCTCCGCAAGAAGTGCAACATACGTGAGCGTGACATCGAGATAATCTCGGAGTTCAAAGCAGATGTAAACTATCCGGTGGTCAGCGCGGCGTCAATAGTGGCAAAAGTGCACCGCGACAGGTCAATTAGAGAACTTGCCACTGAAATAGGAGCAGAGATAGGTAGTGGCTATCCTGCAGACCCCAGGACCATCCAGTTTTTGAATCGACTGCTGAAGGAACAGAAGGATAATATCCCTGATTGCGTGAGGCAGTCATGGAAAACGTTTGAGCGGTTATGCTATAAGTAAAATCATATTTATATACCCACGATTAACTGATATTGAGATGGTAGTCCCGGAAAGGGAGAAAGGAGGGGGAAAGGATAAAAAACAGGAGAAGCGGGAGGAAGTCAAGGAGTGTCCTGAATGTGGCTCTAAGTGTCTGGTTCGTGATTATGGCAAGGCGGAGATATTTTGCGCTGACTGCGGACTGGTGATTGCTGAGAATATCGTGGACCTTGGACCCGAGTGGCGTGCCTTTGACTCAGAACAGATGTCCAAGAGAGCGAGAGTTGGTGCTCCGCTCACTTATCGAATCCATGATAAAGGGCTGAGTACGCTCACCAACTGGGGGTCGTCAGCGCAGGGGCAATACAAGCTGAAGAAATGGCAGCAACGAACACATATAGCAAATACAACCGAGAGGAGTTTCATCTTTGCGCTCTCTGAGATAGAACGGATGTCATCCGCGTTAAAATTGCCGGTGAATATCCGGGAAGCGGCATCCATGCTATACAGGAAAGCGATGAAGAAGCATCTAATCCGTGGACGTAGCATCGAGGGTATAACCTCTGCAATACTGTATATCACCTGTCGGCAGTACGGTGTGCCGCGAACACTCGAGGAGGTGAGGGAAGTATCTCGAGTGGGGCAGAAGGAGATATCGCGTGCTTACAGGTTCCTATTAAGGGAACTGGACCTTAAGATATCGCCTGCATCACCTATTGACTTCGTACCCAGGTTCTGTTCCATGCTCGGTCTCGGCGGTGACATAAGAGCGAAAGCGATAGAGATAATAAAGAAAGCCTCGGAGAAGGAGCTGACCAATGGACGCGGACCCATTGGCATTGCAGCAGCGGCTATTTATATCGCAGCGATCTTAAATGGCGAGCATCGAACACAAAAGGATGTATCTGATGTTACCGGTGTTACTGAGGTTACAATAAGAAACAGATACAAGGAATTATCCGAACAGCTGGATATAGAAGTGCTCTTATAATACAAATTGCAAATTGAAGACAGAGTTAAGAGGGATATAAATATCTGAGTGTTGCTCTTGCCGTCATCTTTGCTATCCTGAGAGGTTCCGGCACCCTACCATGCAGGGTAAACTTGTTGAGTATGGCTTTGACTTCCGCGGTATCCATACCCAAAAATCGTATTAAAACCTCATACTTGTTACTTAAGGTAAGTTTTGTGCGATTTCCCAATCTCCGGTATGCCTCGAGCCTCGAATCGCGCTCTCTATCTTTGAAATGGTGCTCTATATGCCCCTCCAGTCCCTCGGATTCCTCATAAGTCACGCATACAAGGGGTATTTGCAGCTTCTCATAGAGCTCTTCTAAATTCACTATGTTGAACCAGCTGATAACACAGCCATTGAGCATCATCGCGTTTATATCGCCACGCTGCAATGAACGAAATAGCTGCAGAATACCCTCTGTTGCGTCCATTCCACCCACTGTTATCTCACTGAAGGCTACACCATCTATGATGAAGTCAGAACGCATCACTATGCCTGCAAGTACAGACTTCTCGTAATCCATGACAAAACTCTCTGCTATTCCAAGTACCCTCATGCCCTTCTTGTGTATGTGCAGTGTCATGGCACCAGAGGAATAGGAATATGAATCCCGCCTCCCGGATTTGAACCGGGGACATCACGGTTTCCGCGCGCGGTATAACCTTGGGAGGTGGTCAAAAATTCGCACTACAGCCGCGCACTCTTCCAGACTGAGTTAAGGCGGGTATGTACAACTACGAAGTATCTCTTATAATATATAAAGGTTGATGTTTTCTATTCTCATCTTCACTTTAATAGTTTCACTTCCACCTCCTCTCCCTCCTCTATTATCTCCCTGCCCTTACCCATGTATATGTATCCATCAGCCTTTGCAAGGGTCGTGATCGCACCAGAGCCAGAGAGGATGGGATAGGCAACCAGGTTACCATTCTCAGGAACGAGCTTCACCAGCAGATATTCATTTCGACCCGGCTCAGAGAATATTCTGCAAGCAGTCTTCACATTCACATTCTTACTACTCTTCGGCTGCTGGTTTTGAATAGAGCCCGAGCCTGAGCCAGAAATTGTACGCAGCAGTGGAGCGACAAAGAGGTTGAAAGATATCAATGCTGAGGTAGGATTCCCCGGCAACCCGAATACAGGCTTATCATGGCACATCCCAAGTACAAACGGTTTACCCGGTTTTATATCCACACCGTGCAGGATGATCTCCCCAACTTCCTCTATCGCTACTGGCACTTCATCTCCTCCTCCTGCTGAGGTCCCACCAGAGAGTATTATAACATCTGCACCCATTCTCAAAGCCTCCTTTATCTTCTCTCTTATCTCCTCCTTCCGGTCACGTACGATACCAAGAGATAACGGAACAGAGCCACATTCCCGTACAGAATCACTTAGCGTACGGGCATTAACATCGTATATCTTACCATGTGTCAGGTTCTCTCCGGGCATTACCAGCTCATCACCTGTGGATATGACCGCGACAGTCGGCTTTTTATAGACCCTGACCATGGTCAATCCACACGCAGCTATAACACCTGTATCCTGCGCTGTTAATGTGGTTCCTCGTTTAACTATCTTCTCGCCGCGCTTTATGTCCGAGCCTGCGAGCATGATATTCTCTCCAGGTGCCACAGGTTTGTAAATCTTAACCACATCCTTATCCTCTCGCTCTATCTCCATCGTATTCTCGACTTTGACAACCGCATCGGCACCCTTAGGAACGGCTGCACCGGTAGATATACCCATACAGAAGCCTCTTTCTATATCTTCCGAACGAACTTCTCCTGCACGGATGCGTGCCTTTACTATAAGCGTGGCAGGTGCATCTTCAGAGCAATAATATGTGTCAGAAGCCACAACCGCATAACCATCCATTGTCGCACGGTCAAAGGGAGGGATATTAAGAGGGGAAAAAATATCGGTGGAAGCAACTCGACCCAAGGCATTCTCTATTACTACATTTTCAGAATCGAGCTGTTTTGCTATTCTCGCGCTCAGTTCATGAATCTTACGTTCTACTTCTTTCTGCTCTGTTATCTCCAGGAATTGCTTCCCCATACATCACGCTTATACACTACACTTTAAATAGATGTGCTATCACCAGATAAAAGATCTGCTATCGTTGTCAGGTGCTTTATGTCTTCTTCTCGGTCCGATACCCTAAAGCTTCGAGCATTTCTATCGGGAACGGGATGATAACAGTGGTAGCCTTCTCCTCCGTAGCCTCTTTTATCATCTGCAATGCTCTGATGAACATCCCGCCCTTCTGCGTTGCGAGTACACCTGCTGCTTCTGCGATCTTCTTCGCTGCCTGGAATTCAGCATCTGCGGAGATTATCCTCGCTCTTTTGTCCCTTTCCGCTTCTGCCTGTGCCGCCATAGCGCGTTGCATCTCTTTTGGCAGTTCCACGTCTTTTATCTCCACTGCTGATATCTTTATTCCCCACGGGTCGGTCGCCTCGTCAATTATCTTCTGTAATCTTTGATTCAGCTTGTCACGCTCTGATAACAGTTCATCCAGTTCCGCCTGCCCTATCACCCCCCTTATTGTGGTAAGTGCGATCTGGGATGTGGCATAGTCATATCGCTCCACAACAGTTACCGCTTTCTCCGGGTCGAGCACGCGGTAATAGACCACAGCATTGACCCGCGTGGTGACATTATCCTTTGTTATAACCTCCTGTGGCGGCACATCGAATACCGAAACCCTGAGGTCTATCTTTACCATGGTCTCGAAGATAGGTATGATAAAGAACAGTCCGGGTCCTCTGGCGCCAACAAGTCGCCCAAGTCTGAAGATAACACCGCGTTCGTATTCCTTCACCACCTTTATCGCCGATGCCAGCAATATCAGCACTACAATTACTATTCCAGCTATTAGCAATTCAAAAGCCATTTTTTTAGTTCTCACCTCCTATCCTTTCTACTGCTATACCTATATATATCATTTCCGGTGCGTTTTCCACCGGAAATGCCACCGGAAGGCTTATATACCACTTTCCACATAACATATGTCAAACACACATGTGAAAACAAGGAGGAGCTAAAAGATGGTTATGAACAGTGGCCAACACAAGAAGGTGAACAAAAAACGAATCTTTATATCATGCATCATGGTGGTTTTCTTCTTCCTCGCGGTGTTCACGCCGGTGAACGCCGGATGGATTGAACTGAGCCTGAACACACCCCGAGATATGTACAGTGTTGGTGAGACCATTAACTACACACTGCAAGTAGCGAATTCAGATAGCCTGAACTATACATTGAATGTCACCAATGTCTATCCCAATGGCACGGCGGAGCTTCTGGATACAAACCTCTTCCTCACATCCGGTGCTAATAAGACCTATCTGTGCTCTTATGTGGTTCAGAGAGCTGATATAGGTGCAGATAAGAGTGTGAAGGATACACTTGAGGTGGAGGGTTTCGATGAAGCAGGTGATGAAGTCATTGCAAGGGTGACGAAGAGTACGGAGATTCTTGCTCCTGCTATTGCGATCATAAAGACCGCTTCTCTTGATGGTACCTGTCCAGGGTCTCACTCTTTGAGCGCTCATATCGGTGACACAGTAACTTATTGCTTCAATGTCATCAATACCGGAGATGTGAATCTGACTGGTATTGAGGTTAGAGACAGCAGGTATGGAGAGATACCGCTGGAGGGAATCTCGCTGATGCCCGATGAGTCAACTGCGGGTACGATAACTCATATCATCAACGAATCGGATGTACCTGCGGTTACAAACATTGCTACTGTTAACGCTACCACGGAAGAGGGTGTAGAAGTGAGTGATGATGATGAGTGCACAGTGAGCGTATCTACATTGGCGGGGATAGATGTCAGAAAGAGTGCACAGCCCGATTCAGGCGCTCCAGGTACGACCGTCAACTTCAGCATAACGGTGACCAATCTCGGTGAACTCAATCTCAGCCCCGTGTACATAAATGACAGTTTACCTTTGGGTTTGGATTTCATAAAAGCTACTGATGGCGGTCAGAACAGCGGTCAGTGGGTAAACTGGTCCGTGGATACACTGCAGAGCGGCGATATGGTGACAGTATATCTGGAAGCGAATATCAGTGGAGATGTTACAGGAACTCTGACAAACTTTGTCACCGTCAGTGGTAAGCTTCCAGGTGGCGAACTCATCACCAATGACACTATAACGAATGTGACCGCGTATGCATCAGGAATAAGTGTGGAGAAGAGCGCATCACCTTCCAGGGGCGTTAATGGCACTGATATCAACTTCAGCATAACGGTGATCAATCGTGGCGGAGCAGACCTCAGTCCTGTGTACATAAATGACAGTTTGCCTCCGGGTTTGGATTTCATAAAAGCCACTGACGACGGTCAGAACAGTGGCCAGTGGGTAAACTGGTCTATAAATACTCTTTCAGCTTCGGAATCCACGACAGTATATCTTGTGGCGCGGCTACATGTAAACGAGAGTCAGCTTGGAGTGCTTGTCAATCATGTCAATGTCTCAGGCAGGTTACCCGCAGGTGGTACGGTCTTCAGTGAGACTGAAGCGAGTGTAAATGCATATACCACACCACCAGTCGTGGAGAGCTTTACACAGTCAAGTGATAATCCAGTTGAGGGAGAGGACGTGACAATAACCGCACATGTCACGGATGACCTCGGTGTGGATACAGTGAACCTCACCTACATAAATCTATCAAATTATGTTAGCACAGTGAGTATGGGTCTGGTCAGCGGTACTACACTTGATGGCTACTGGAATGCGACGATACCCGGACAACCAGCAGGTACGGTCCTCACAATTTATATCACCGCTTGTGATGTCACCGGTAATTGCACTTCGACAACACCGCATATGAAACATTGGACGACGGATTTAACCAGGTTATGCCCGTTCCCGGGTGTAAGACCTGTTTATCCGCCCCCTTACACACCGCCATCCGACACGTCTACATCACCTTGGTATCCACATTATCCTGGGGGGAATCCGTTATGCATAGGTGTATGGGGCTACTAAATCTGCCCCCTTATTTTTTATTCTCAAAGTTGTAGTCTATAAGCGACAGCGACCATTGACCTGCAATATGCTCGTCGGTTTAAGTTTATATACAATAAGGCGATAGTATGTGCAAAAATAGAAGGTTTTATATGTAAAGAAACTAAGAGTAGATAATTGTATAAAATTATGCCCAGTAGGAGGTGATAAAATGAAAAAGTACGTGTCAGTGCTGCTTACTCTGATACTCATCAGTGGTATTATCACAGTATGTGGGGCCAGTGAGATAAAGACGTTGCGCATCGGTTATCAGCCCAGCACGCACCAGATAGCAGAAATGACCGCGATGGAGAAGGGCTGGTGGACGAGGGACCTTGCGAAATTCGGCGTTGAGAATATCACAGATACTGAATTCTCTTCCGGTCCTCCCGAGATGACTGCGATGATGGCGGGGGAACTTGATGTTGCATATGTGGGCACTGCTCCTCCTATCACTGCTATAGATAAAGGTTTAGATGCGAAGATCGTCGCTTCTGTCAATACAAATGGCTCTGCACTCGTTCTCTCACCAGGACTGGCTGCCAACTACACATCTCCAGCGGACCTGAAAGGACTGAAAATAGCCACTTTCCCTCCGGGCTCCATCCAGGATACAATACTCAAGAAATGGCTTAAAGATAATGGATTAGATCCTGGTAGGGATGTGCATATCATAGGCGCGGGACCAGGAGAGGCGATAACAGAGATAATGACTGGGGTTGTGGATGGTGTATTCCTGCCAGCTCCGTCACCTACGATAATAGAAATGGCGGACGCAGGTAAGACGGTGGTTTATTCGGGAGAGATGTTTCCCAATCATGCCTGTTGCTGCCTGTTAGTGAGTGGGAGATTGATAAGAGAGCATCCAGAACTCGTTAAACAGATAATCAGAACACATATAAACGCCACTCGATATAACAATGAGCATAAGGAAGAAGCTGCGGAGATATATGCCCGTAAAGTGAGAGGAACAGACGTGGAGAAGGTGAAGGAGTCCATAAAGCGCTGGGATGGGGCATGGGTTTATGACCCGCATATCGAGATAAACTCAACGCTTGTATATGCGAAGGTGGACTACGAGATGGGTTACACAAACAAGCTATTAACAGAGGAAGACCTCTTTGATACAAGCCTATATGATGAGGTCATGGGAATTGCACCTGCTCCCGGAACAGTCTCACCAACACCACAGCCAACATCACAGCCAACACCTGGATTCACTTCTCTACTCGTAATTGCTGCACTACTCGTTTATATTGTGTTGAGGAGATTCAAAATTTAAATCTCTCCTCTCTTTTTTAATACAATGAAGAGAAACAGGCTAATATCAATATTAAACAATAGGGGAATCATAGAAGCGATCTCTTTATCCTTAACGATCATCTTATGGGAATTAGTATCGAACTTCATTGTGCGGAATCCGGGTAAGCTGCCCTCTCCGTATTCTATTTTGCTCGCATTCTGTGATATATGGGAGATAATACCACTTGATATCGGTATCAGTCTGTTGCACTTTGGTATAGGTATAGGAGCAGGAGCGGCAATGGGAATAATAGTAGGAATGCTTATGGGGTGGTTCAGGATAGTAGACAGAATTATGGACCCGATGGTTGAGATACTGCGTCCAATACCGCCTTTGGCATGGGTACCCTTTGCAATCCTGTGGGGTGGGCTCACGCATTACGCAGCGGGATTTATCGTATTCATCGGTGCCTTCTTCCCTATTCTGATAAATACATACACAGGGTTCAGAGAAGTGGATAAGACGTATATAGATGCAGCGCGTGTGTTGGGCTGTAGAGAGGAGTGGAAATTGATAAAATTCATTGCATTACCATTCTCCTTGCCCTCTATCGCCACAGGTATAAGGATAGGGATGGGGGTGGGCTGGATGTGCGTTGTGGCGGCAGAACTGTTCGGGGTAAGCAAAAGTGGGCTGGGATACCGATTATTTCAGGTATTCTGGCCTTTGCACATGATAGATAAACTCATTTTATATATGATAATTCTGGGACTTGTAGCCTTACTGCTGGACCGCTTATTCAGGTATTTTGTGGAGGAGAAGTTATTCAAGTGGAAGAGAGGGATTGTAATAGCTAAATAAATGAACTACAAACTTGAAGTTCGGAACGTAACGAAGGCCTATATATCAGAAGAAGGAGAGATAAAGGCACTGGAAGATATAAATCTGGATGTGAAGCCGGGAGAATTCCTGTGTATCATCGGTCCCTCAGGCTGTGGTAAGACCACCTTGCTGAGGATGATTGCTGGTCTGGAGTATCCAACCAGTGGTGAGATTATTTTGGATGGTAAAGAAGTGAAAGGGCCTTCCCCAGATAGAGGGATGGTATTTCAGGAATTTTCGTTGTTCCCCTGGCGGACGGTCTTGAAGAATGTGGAATTCGGATTGCAGATGCGGAACATAAAGTCAAAAGAGCGGCATGCAATAGCGGAGAGGTATATAGAACTTGTGGGCTTAAGAGGGTTTGAGAAACATTATCCATATGAGCTCTCTGGCGGTATGAAGCAACGAGTGGCAATTGCAAGAGCACTCGCAACGGAACCCTCGATATTATTAATGGACGAGCCTTTCGGGTCTGTGGATGCGCAAACGCGGAATATACTACAGGAAGAGCTTTTACAGATATGGAAAAGGACAAAGAAGACCATAATATTCGTTACGCACAGCGTTGATGAAGCGGTTTATCTCGCTGATAGAGTGGTAGTGATGTCCGCGAGACCCGGTCGCATTGTGGAATGTATAGATATAGATATAGAGAGACCGAGGAAGCGAACGAGTGTGGAGGCGAATGTGATTAGAGAGCAACTGCTCCGAAAACTCATCACTGAGCATAAGAAAGTAGGCTTAATTTAAAGAAGGATTAGTTTGTAGAGTAGAATAGAGAGGGGGTAGAGATGACACTGGTAGTTGTGACCGGAATGCCTGGAGCAGGCTCATCAACGGTGATAAAAGAAGCTTTAAGCCTGATAGAGGATAGAAGTGGAGGTAAGAGGGAGCGAGAGCGATATAGTGTGAGAAATTATGGCGATGTAATGTATGAGGCAGCACTTGAAGAGGGAATTGTGAGGAATCGGGATGAACTGAGGAGATTATCTGTTGAGAAACAGCGTGAAATACAGCTGCATGCCTGTGACAAGATTGCTGAATGGCGAAGAAGTACCGATCATATCATCATAGATACGCATTGCACGATAAAGACTCCTGCAGGTTATCTACCGGGTTTGCCCGAATACGTGCTCCGAAAACTGAAGCCCGATATGTTCGTGCTCATAGAGGCGAAACCGGAGGAGATACTGGAGCGAAGGCGTAAAGACAAGACGCGGGAGCGAGATGTAGAGGATAAAAGCGGTATAGAAGAACACCAATTCATGAACCGCGCGGTGTCGATGACTTATGCATGCCTTACCGGTGCAGCGGTGAAGATAATTAAGAACCATAACAATGGGCTGCGGGAAGCGGCGGAGGAATTCGCCAATCTGCTTTAGTTGATTTTTATTTTTGTTACTCTTCTGCACCTCTTATTCCCATATTTATCGTTACTTCTGCTATATCCTCACAATATTTCGCCATTCTACCCAGACTTTGTAATACAGAAAGGGCATGTATTTTATCAGCACCTTGCTCTTCACGCAGGAGCTGCTCACTTATTGCTTCAGACTCCTCAGTCAGGCTGTTAGCATCTTTTATCGCCTCATTCGCCTTTTCTATATCCATCGTGGATAATGCGTCCAGCGTTTTGATGAAGAGCCCTCTGACATTGTTACCTATTTTTTCTATCTTCTTCATGGCATCCTCTGGTACTTTTATCATCGTTGAATTTCTCGCTATATTCTCCACATGGTCCCCTATTCGCTCCATGCTCTTCACTATTATTCGGTATCCCAGGCTTTCTCGCTGTCTGTCAACACCTATCTTCTTCGCCAGTTCAGGATCACTCATTGCAGCTTTAAGTTGTCTCACAATCAGTAGATAAAACCTGTCTATCTCGTCATCACGCTCTATGATATCATCAGCAAGGTTAGAATCGTTCTTGCGAAGTGTTGCAATCGCATCTCCCTGCATTGAGAGTATTATCTTTGACATACTGCGAATCGCATCTTGAAGAGTGAAATCCTCGTATTTCAAGAAGCTTTTTAGTATTATCTCCCTTGCCGACTCCCCCACCACCTCCATACCTATCAATCGCTTCCTGACTTCCTCCTTTATCCACTTCCTCTCCTCTGCACTGAATCCTTTTGGAGAAAGAAGCTTCACGATATCGTAACCAACGAGGTAATGAGCGATGAGGAATCTGAAATTACCTTCAAGCTCCTCATCTTCTATGAGCGTAAGCTCAGCACAATTCATCTGCTCCTTCTTCGCCTTAACCGGCGTAATCAGAAGGGATTTATCATCACGCTGGATAAGAGAGAGCTCATCACCCTGCTTTATCCCCGCCTCCCTTGCCCATTTTATGGGCAAAGAGATGGTAAAAGTGGAACCACCGGTTAGTTGAATCTTTCGTTTCTCTTCTTTCATCACATTTATCTCTTTATATCTATATATTAAAAATATAATTACATAAATGTGTATATAAAGCAATTCTTTTTATAAACGCAGTATATAAGATATGATGGGGTTACAATGGAGAGGGAGGACTATATTCCAAGATACGAGTATGAGCGGTTAGAGAGCGAGTACAGGCGCTTGAGACGGAAGTATGAGGAGACGGAAGCGTATAAGGAGGACCTGGAGAAGCTCGTTTCTAAATCCCGGTCACCACCTTTAGATTGTGGATTCGTGGTGGAGAAGCTTGATGAGGGTGCAATTGTGAATTTAAATGGTGCATTAAAGGCTTTACCTTATGGAACGCTAACCGATGAAGAGATAAAGGACCTGAGAGAGGGCAAATATGTCTTCATAGGTCGTATTCCTGATAAGAACAATCCGAGTGGGTTTACCATCGGCATCACCAGGGTATATGACCGTGTGGTAGATCTGGAGGTGGGAGAGGTAGAGGAACTGCGGAAAGATGACGAGGGATGGATAGGGGAGATATCAACGGGTAAAGGACGTGGTAGGATATACAAGAGATTGCGAGAGGAAGATAAAGCGAAGTTGAAGGAGGGGATGAAGGTCGGGCTTCTCCCTGGTACATTTGACATATTGAAGAGTTATAAGACGAAGGAGTTCACGCGTTATGAGATCACGAAGAATCCCGGAGTGAGTTTTAACGATATTGGTGGTTTGAAAGAGGTGAAGCAGGAGTTGATAAATAGCATCATTCTTCCGATGCTAAATCCTGATGATTATGCAAGATATGGAGAACGTTCACGGCGGATACTCATGTATGGTCCACCGGGCTGTGGTAAGACGATGTGCGCGAAGGCGCTGGCTTCTGCATTGCCCAATTGCGAGTTTGTGAAAGTAGGTGCAGGTGAACTGTTCAGCATGTGGCTCGGTGAGTCCGAGCGGAATGTCCGGATGGTATTCAAGGCAGCGAATGATAAATTGGAAGAAGGAGAGAACGATTATGGTGTGATTTTCTTCGACGAGATAGATGCATTAGCTCAGGAGCGAGGTATGTACACGGGTTCATCAGGAGCTCCGGAGCGAGTTACAGGGCAACTGCTGGATATTCTGGACGGTTTTTACTCCCTGCATCCCCATCTTACTGTGATAGGAGCTACAAACCGGTTACATCTGATAGATTCAGCATTCAGATCTCGGTTTGATAAGATAATAGAAGTGCCAAAGGCAGATAAAGAAGCTGCTTATTCCATTGCAGGCATATATGTGAGGAAGGTCCCACTTGACCGTCATGTGATAGAAGAGGCAGGAGGAGAAGAAGAAGCGAGGAAGTCACTGGTGCAAGGGCTTGTGGAGTATATGTTCGAGGATAAGTACGTGGAGACGGAGATAGGAAGGATAAAGAGAGGGAATACGGTTACCGGGCGTTTTATCGCACAAGTGTTCAACTATGCGAAGGATAAGGCGCTGGAGGAGCGGACGTTACTCATGTTGAAGCGCGGTAGAATAAAAGATGCAGGCATGCGTAAGATGTGGGATGATGAAGGAATGGCTGATATACTGGATGCAAACAGTAAGATGGAGGAGTTGCAGAAGCAATATAAGCATGTAGAGGATATAGGAGTGAGCATGAGGCATCTAAAAGAGGGCTTTGACAAGTTTGTACAGAGAAGGGCGGAGGAGATGATCGCATCGGGATATGAGGCGATGCCTGAGGAAGACACCGGAATGCACTTCTAAGGGCGTATAAAATGGTGAATGTGGATTTGAGCAGATGGCAGGGGATAGAGCATGAATTCAGGGTAGGTATAAGCTCAGAATCTCCTGGTTTATATCGCTATGCGCGATTTTATCATGTGGATGAGGTGATTCACGCACTTGAGAATTATACATTCTTCGATGGTACAGAGGCGATATGTTCAAAGTTGAGGAGGAGGAATGACGGCTTCTTGCGTAATGGTTCACGGATTTATATCTGCACGGGTGGGCATCTGGAAATAGCCACACCGGAATGCAGAGATGCATTTGAGGCACTGAAATATGATAAAGCTGCGGAACTGTACATGCAGATAGGGGTGGAGAAGGCGAATGAGCGATACAGGGAGAAGTTGAAGAGGAGAGGCTCACAGCCTACTTACATACAGTGCTGGAAGGCGAATGTTGAGATAGATAAGCGATACAGCCGTGGCACGCATGAATCTTACATAGCAGATCGCAAGAGGTTTGTAGGCAATGAGAATTTACTCATTCCTTTCCTGGTGCTTCGGAAGATATTCTTCGGTGCCGGCGGCTTTGTAGCGGAGAAGGATGGAATAAAATATGTGCTTTCACCAAAAGCTATGGTTTCAAGGCGTGTTCTAACTGAATCGCCCTCTCAGTGGCCTATATTATCAACGAGGGACGAACCATTGAGTACAAAGGATAAATACCGGGTTCATATCACCTCAGGTGAGGGTGTTCGGTCTGAGGTTACCAGACTGCTCAATAATGCACTCACCTCTTATGTAATAGATGCGATAGAGTCAGAGAAACTAACGCATGTGGAGGAGATCTGGAACCCGCTTCAGACTTTTAAAGATATCTCTATGAATACCGAAGGCGACTGGGTAATAAAATTGATGAATGGAAGAACGGAATCCGCAATTGACTACCTGAATCATTATTATCTGTCAGTGATAGAAGAGCTGTTTGAGGAGCGGGAAACATCCTACTGGGATGAATACGTATTAGATACCTTCAAAAGGCTCATTGATAAACTCAGTCAGGGCTTGCTCGAGGACATGTATGTGGTGAGGCGTCTGGAGTGGGTGCTGAAGCTGTGGGTGATAGAGCACGAGATAGACGATTTTGAATACGATTATATCCCGAAGGGGAAGTTTGATTATCGGAGCATGTACCTGATGGATGAGCGAATAGAGAAGGAGATAGCAGCATCTTTCGATTTCACCAATCTCTGTGATTACGATTTATATGAGCACATTGCCGACAGGATAGGAGTAGAGCGGATATTAACAGAGGAGGACTTAGGAGAAGCGCTTCTATTCCCGCCGAAGAACTCGAGGGCAGAACTGCGTGTGAAGCTCGCATCAGAATTTGAGAATGCTGCGCTCAGCTGGAATAAGATAACAATAACAAAAGAGCCAAAGATAAAGATAGATATGAGTAGACCAACGGGCGAGGAGTACTCAAGGTTATTCGAGCGGTATCCAGAACTTGCGCGAATGCCAAGTGCAGTAGTGGTATTCCTGCGTGAGAGGCGTCGTGGTGAATCAACAAGGCAGGTTCTCGTTCGGCTACTGGCGGAAGAGGAGGATATAAGGGGCTGGGAGGAGGAGATAAGTCGTGAAATAAGGAATAGAATAGTCAGGAATCCATATCTGGACTATCTGATGTATTCAAACAACAAGACCTACCGGTTCGATCAGCTGGATGGCTGGGATGAGGATAGCATAGCGAAGAAGGTGGAAGAGATAAAGGCGGAGGAGCGGGAAGGGGGAAAAGAAGAGGAATAAAGCCGGATGAACAGCCGGAGGAAGGGGGCGGAGAGTAAGATAAGGGGGATAGAGCAAGAATATCCGGTGAGTGCGAAGGCGAATTTGAATCCTTCATTACTCGTGAATGCTGCGATTCGTGGTTTGAAGAGGCGTGGATTCTCTCAGGATGTCGTCTGGGATACAGCGACAGAGATATCTCAGGAAGTGCATGAATCGCGAATAGCATCCAGTTATGGAAATAACGGTTGCCGAATCTACAACGACATGGGGCATCTGGAGATATCTACACCCTCATATAACAATCCCATTGATGCCATGGCATATGAGAAAGCATCGGAGATATATGCGCTCGTGGGTGCGAGAGAAGCGAGTCTGGCATTGAAGAAGGAGGTTCTGGTACACAAGAATAATGTAGCTAATATCGCGCTGGAGAAAGGGGTATGGAAAGGTAAAAGGGTGAAGACGATTACGTATGCCACACATGGTAATATAATCACACTCAGAGATGCATGTAAAGATTGGAAGAGGGTGGAGAGGGCGCTTATGCCATGGGTCATCACTCGAATCATCTTCACAGGCTCAGGTGACGTAGTCTCAGGTGAGTTCATCGGTCAGGAGGGTGTGAAGTTTGTTATTTCACCGAGGGCGATGTTTGTAACCCAGAAGTCCTCACTATCCACTACTGTGGATCGCGGTATACTGAACACAAGGGACCAGCCACACGCGGCAAGGCGTTATTGGCGGCTTCATGATATCCATTATGAGGGGTTGCGGTGTGAATATTCGATCTTCTTACGCGATATTGCGCAGGCGCTGGTGATTTGCGCTTTTGAAGCAGGGTTCTTGGATAAAGCTCCAGAGATAGAGGACCCTGTGAAGACTTTTAAGACGATATCTACGGATACTCAGGAATGTGAGTGGAAGATAAAGCTGAAGTCAGGAGAGATAACAGATGCGGTAAGCATTTTAAAGTTCTATCTGGACGCGATGGAGAAGGTAAGCACGGAGTATGGAGGCGACAAATGGGAGAAGAGAGGTTTGAAATGCTTGAGCAGACTATTAGAGAAGTTTGAAGCACGGTGTATGGAAGATTATGTGGATGGAATAGATTGGGTGACGAAATTAGCACTGCTCGTGAACTATGAGCCGAAGAGCGCCTCAGAAGGGATCAGTATCTGTAATCAGTATGCGTTACTGGATGAGAATCTCCGATTTTACCTCAAAACTAAAGATGATGAGGTAAAGGGTGCCAGCCTCTTCAATCCAAAGGAGTCGCTGGTATTTGCAGAACGGGAACTGCCAGATGTGGATAGGCATTCATACTCAGCGAGGGTGAGGCATGCACTATTCAATGCTCCAGAGCAAACACGGGAATTCTTCAAGACGGAGATGATGAAGCGATACAGGGCACATGTGAGGAGTCTTAGCTGGTCAACTATGGTTCTGAACGAGGCGAAGATATTACTGGATGAGCCGTTTATGCTCAACAAGGATGAAATGGCGAGCTGTGAGGCTAAGAACATGGAGGAGAGTCTATCAGTGGCAAAGCGATTATATCCGGAGAAGGTGATTTATTAGAAATTAGAAGTAAAGTTTATCAGAGGCTAAAACAAATCAACATAGGTATATTATATTATAAACGAATGAGGGCGAAGGGGGTTGAATAAAAGTGAATGTAGTTGTATTTGAGCGCATGGAGGACGAAGAGGTAGAAGAAGAGGAAGAGATAACAGAAGAGGAAGAGGAATATGTAAAGAACGAAGAGAAGGAGTACAAGTATAGGGATACAAGCAAGGACAAAGAGATGGCAGCCATAATGGAGCGTTTGAAGATGAGGGAGAAGAAGGAGAAAGCCGCGGATCTCGTGAGTAAGTTAAAGGGCAAGAAGAAGGTGAACAAAAAGATAATGCCCTATGAGATATATGCTACATCAGGCGAATGAGATATGAAGATAATACCCGGAAAGGCATCACAGGCATTGGGTGCGCGCATTGCTGCGGAACTGGGCTGTGAACTTGTATTGTGTGAGTTCAGACGTTTCCCTGATGGTGAATTATACACAAGGATAATAGGCGATGTAGAAGGTGAGCATGCGGTAGTAGTGCAGAGCATAAGAAGCGATACCGACCTAGTAGTTCTGCTACAATTGCTGGATGCAGCAGAAGCAGAAGGTGTGTCTAAAATCACTGCTGTCATCCCTTATCTCGGGTATGCGAGGCAGGATAAGCAATTTAAGCCCGGTGAAGCGGTATCAATAAGGGCGATAGCGAGGAGTATATGCTTTAGTGCTCCAGCTCTGGATAGCATCTATGTGGTTAATGTGCATGACCGTGCAGAATTGCGCTACTTTCAGATTGACGTTGACGTCCGTGTCCACGAGCTGGATGCATCGCCGCTAATCGGTGATTATATAATGAAGATGATGGGAATAGCGCCAACCCCGGTTGTGGTAATAGGTCCGGATGAGGGTGCAGAGGAGTTAGCAAGAGCAGTTGCAACTCCTTATGGATTCGATTATGATGTACTGGAGAAGAAGCGGCTAACGGGTGATGAGGTGGAGATAAAGCCCAAGGAGCTGAGTATTGATATTGAGGGTAAGAATATCTTTATTGTTGATGATATCATATCCACCGGTGGTACCATCGCAGAAGCAACCAAGCTCCTGCGAGAGCAGAATGCGGGTGATATTTACGTTGCATGTGTGCATGGTCTCTTCGTGCAGAATGCCGTTCTGCGAATGCTCCATGCGGGTGTTAAAGAATTAATTAGCACAGATACGGTGGAGTCGCTATTCAGTCGTGTGAGTATAGCGAAGCTGGTTGCGAAAGAACTTGAACCCGGGCTTCAGTGATTCCTGAACAGTTTCCTTATCTCGCTACCAACGGTCTCAATCTGATGCTTGCTTATCTTCTCTCTGCTCATCTTAAGGAATGGAATCCCTTTCCTGTATTCTTCTACCCATTCAGATGCGAATTCACCACTCTCTATCCGCTTCAACGCATCCTTCATCCTCGCTTTCACATCTTGCCCGATTATCTTATGCCCTACTGACCACATTCCATACTCTGCGGTATTGGATATAACCTCCGCCATACGTTTTATCCCACCCTGCCATATCAGGTCAACGATGAGTTTCATCTCATGTACACACTCGAAATATGCCATTTCAGGTGGATAGCCTGCTTCCACAAGCACTTCAAAACCGCTCTTCATCAGTTCCACCAGACCTCCACATAACACACACTGTTCACCGAAGAGGTCTTCATACGTCTCCTCCTCGAATGTACACTCGAGAATCCCTGCTCTCGTCCAGTGCATCGCCTTCGCCATTGCCAGTGCCACCTCGCGTGCTGTACCAGAAGGATTCTGTTTCACTGCGACCAACCCGGGCACCCCAAAACCTTCCAGGTACGCTTTCCGCTCCTCTGTACCCGGTGCCTTCGGCGCTACCATGATGACATCCACATCCGGTGGCGGAACGATTCTATTAAAGCAGATGTTGAAGCCGTGAGAGAAGCTGAGAGTCTTACCTGCTTGCATCTCTTGCATTATCTCGGACTCATACACTTCCGCCTGTACCTCATCAGGGATCAGAATATGAATAATATCGCCCCTTCGTGCCGCTTCTTTTATCGGCAGTACCTCAAACCCATCCTTCTCCGCTCGTTCCCGGCTCGCACCAGAAGCACGCAGCCCAATCACCACCCTAACACCGGAGTCCCGCAAACACTTCGCCTGCGCTTCTCCCTGCGCTCCATAACCTATCACTGCTATCGTTTTATCCTCCAGGATGCTATCATCCACATCTTCATCATGTAATATCTTCATGCATCACTCTTTGTTCACAATATATTTAAAGCTTATTCGGTATTAACCTAAATTCATGAGTAGATCGCAATTATATCGGATAGAATGGCACTTGCGGCTTCGATAGAGCCTGCACCCTTACCGATGACTGTGATATCACCAGCCAGGTCGGTTCTTATTGTTGCCACATTCAGCGTACCACCGACATTCAGGGGGTCACTGACCGGTACCAGTCGCGGTGTGACTTCAAGCTGCCCATCTATATCCACATCTCCTATCAATTTTATAGCATATCCTGCATCCTTAGCGAGCTTCAATGCGTCAGGTGTTATCTCAGTGATACCCCGGACCTTCACATCCCTGTACGTGGCATCTATCCCGAAGACTGAATTTGCCAGTATCACCAGCTTCACTGCTGTATCAATCCCTTTTACATCCTTCGATGGATCAGTTTCGGCGATTCCTATCTCCTGCGCCTCCCGCAATACATGCTCATAGGGCAGGTTCTCATTTGTCATCCTCGTCAGTATGTAGTTGCATGTGCCGTTCAATATACCCTTTATAGAGATAATCCCGTTGCCCGCGAGATTCTCGCGTATCAGTGAGATAAGTGGCATTGCACCGCCTACCGTCGCCTCAAATCTGATTTCTCTGCCCTTACGCTCAGCGAGTTCCATCAGCTTCCGGTATTCCAGAGCGAGTGGACCTTTGTTTGATGTTACCACATGTCTATCAGATTTAAGTGCGGTGATGATATGGGTTAAGCCAGGCTCCCCATTCGTAACATTCGTCGGTGTCGCTTCCACCATCACCTCATGCTCTATCTCCCTTATCAACTCCAGACTGCTCATGTCTACATCTACTTCGGTCTTCAATGCTCTACCAGCTCTGAATCTCACTATCTCATCCCCGCTCAAACCCGCTTCATCTATAATGGTCCCTTTCAAATCCGCTATTCCCACTATTTGCAGATCGAGCCCATGCTTTCTCAATATCTCATCGTGTTTACGCATCACTACCTCGGCTACACCACTCCCTACATGCCCGAACCCTACTATCGAGATTCTTACTATCTTCGTCTTTGTCTTCTCTTCTGCTCTCATCTCTCATACATCTTTCCAATAACCAATAATCATATAGGTGAGATTACCATAATGCCCTTCTTACTCGCTGTCGCTTCCAGTATCCTCAGAGCCTCTTTTAATTCCTTCTTACCTATCGCAGATAGAACCAGGGCGGCAGAAGATTTCTTATCCACACCCGGCATGGATAGAGAGAGTCCTACCACCTCTGCAAAGCCAGTGCTATCTATTTTCTCTATTGTGTCTCTTATATCAGAGTGTACTATGTGTCCGATGAGAATAACGACCATAGAATCTTTCAATCGCTCCTTACCTATGCTCACCACATGCATGCCTTCCGCCTTCAACTTCTCTACCAATCTGTCCAGTCTCCTCTCTTCCATTTCAAATACCAGCTGAACAGGTACCCGCCCAGAAGCTGTCTTCCTATCCCTCTGATGCAGCACACTAATGATATTACCCCCAAGGTCCGATACCGGCTTCAATGCCTGTACCAGTTGACCGGGGATGTCCTTCAGCTCGATGTCCATTGATATCTTCATTTCGACCCCACCCCGACTATGACTCTACGGTTAATTATGAGCAGTGCTAAAAAAAGTTTCTTCAATATTAAGGGGGAGGGGAAGAAGGCTTCACCGATAGGATAAGGATCCATCACACAGAGAAAAACCGAAAATCTTTTTATGTATAGTGCAAAAGATTGAATCAATGAATATCGAAATGATATTGCTGGAAGCCTTTGCGGGGATTCTGGTGTTATCAGCCTTAGGTGTCTTACTCAGTAGAGATAACTTTTATTCAACGTTATTCATGACGCTTACGCTTGTCATGGTGGCGACGGTCTATGCCCTCTTTGACCTCCAGCCCCTCTTCGTATTGATCGTGTTCGTATTCGTCGGCGTGATCGGGATAGTAACGGTAGCGCTCGCCGCCACTTACAGGGCGATGCCGGAGCGGCAGTTTGCATGGATATGGTGCATACCGGTGTTCATAACGGCGGTGATACTGGGCTTTTCGATATTTACACATCCTCTTCATGGCACGGGCATAAGTAGCCCTATAGGATTCACACTTCAGGGCTTCTTAAAGTCCGGATCCGAATATCAGCTCCTATTCCTCTTCCTTACTTCGCTCGTTATACTGCTGTTTTTATCGGTAATAAAACTTTACAGGGGTGAGGAGAGCTAATGCCGGCGATAAATCTGATGAGTATATCGTTGCTCTATGCGACATCATTCGCAATACTTCTGCTGGGATTCCTCACGGCAGTATCGAGTAAAGACCTGATAAGGCTGTTAATAGCGCTGGAACTCATGTTCGGTGCGGTCTTCATCTCTTTAATCCCGCTGTTCGCAGTGGCAGCCAACCCCGCTTTCGCCGCTTCTATAATAGTGATATTCACCAGTGCTGGCGAGCTTCTGGTGTTGATTGCCGCGATTGTGATACAGGACAGGAGGAAGAAGAATATTCTTGTGCGGGATATAACAGCAGGAGGTGATAAGTTGTAAGTTATGAATTTACTCTACATGCTAATAATACCGCTGGTTGCAGTATTCATAGCGCCACTATTGAAGCCCAGAGAAGCCACGCATCTCACTGCGCTGGCGTTTCTATTGCCTTTCTTCTCTATCCTGTATTGCATCTTCGGGGGCTGTTCCCGGGAGATACTATTGATGCAATTCTCGCCTCCTATCGGTGATATTTACCTCAATCTGGACTTCATCGCGCATGCGTTTGGGCTCACAATCTGTGTGGTCTCGGCAATGGTCGCTCTCTTCGCTCTGCCCTACATGGAACACAGGTTTGAGGAGATGGGGCTGGATAAGAATGTGGAATTCAGGCGCTATATCTTTATATACAACCTCTATGCTGCTTCAATGCTATGGCTTGTTTACAGTGGTAATCTCGCACTTCTGTACGTTTTCATGGAACTCATGTTGATCAGTGCTTTCCTGCTCATCTATAAGTATGGATACGGGAACAGGAGATGGGTAGGACTTCTATACTTAGTGTGGTGCGCAATAGCCGGTGTGCTTACACTTGCAGGCTTCGTTATAATGGCATTTAACAATAACACGCTCGCACTGAATGCGATAATGGCAGGTGGCAAAGGTGTAGGCATGGTAGCGTGGGCGTTCATCTTCGGTGGTATGATCATAGAACTCCCGGTTGTTGGACCGCATATATGGCTGCCCTGGGCACATGCAGAAGCGCCAACACCTGTCAGTGCGCTCCTAAGTCCTCTGACTGTGGGTCTTGCGGGGTATGTCCTGTTGAGGACTGCTCTTATAGATTATTCGTTTATTGAGACATATCGGATGCCCATACTTGGTTATGCGATATTTTCAAGTCTGTATGGTGGTTTCTCGGTATTCAAGCAGACGGATTTCAAGCGGCTGTTAGCTTATTCTACAGTCTCACAGATGGGTTATATGCTGGTTGCGCTCACGCTTGGTCCTTTTGGGCTTCTTGGGATGGTCATTCAGTATATGTCGCATGCGTTCGGTAAGTCAATTCTGTTCTCATCTGCAGGCGGGATTATCGCGGTTCATCATGGTCTGCGTGACATAAATAAGATGGGTGGGCTACATGATTCAATCCCTGCTATTTCTAATGCCGCGGTGGTCGGGTTCCTGAATCTCGGTGGTATATTGACAGTGGGCATGCTTGGTGAATTCTTCATATTGCGAGGTGTTGTAGATACTTTTGGTCTTAAAACGAGCAGTTTAGGCGTCATCCTGGGAGTGGTCTTCATGTTCATCCTCTCGGTCTGGTATGGATTCTACACGTTGAGGAAAGTATTCTATGGTAAGCCAAAATCAACTGAGCGACTGGGGATAAGCAGGTATCTGTATATACCATTGTATGTGATAGGTATCATTTCCGTGCTGTTATTGTTCCCACCGCTCTCAACGGTGCTAATTCATGGATTGGATATGATACCGGGCTTAGGTTTAGGTGTAGGAGTAGGAGGTGTGGTGCCATGAACGAATGGTTGGTATTTCTGCTACTGTTCTTCTCACCGGTCGTGAGCAGTATCCCCATCGCATTGCTATACAAGAGCAAGGAGTGGACAGCGCGACTGCCCTATCTCTCGGTCTTCGGTATTTTCATCTCGGTCTTGATGAGTCTTTATATCTTCTTCACATTCCCGAGCGAATTGCCGGACTGCAGGTTCGTCTCACCTTATACATGGATTCCGGGCATGGGGATAAACATCGTGCTCATTACCGACTATTTGAGCAGGAGTATGGGTGTTATAACAGCGCTAATTGCGTTCTTTATCGCTATCTACGGGCTGGATTACATGCGTGGCGATTATCGCCCATCATGGTACTGGTTCTTCTTCAATCTCTTCACGGCGTCCATGCTGCTCGTGGTATACAGTGATAATCTATTCTTATTGTTCGTTGGCTGGGAGGGCTTAGGAGCGGCATCGTGGGGGCTAATCGGGCACTGGTTCCGTGATGATGACGAGATAGCATACGTAGGAGTGCCGGGGCGAAAGGTGGGACCGCTGGAATTTTGCTGGCCACCGAGCTTCGGCGGCTGGCGTGCCATCTCGACGATAAGGTTCGGTGATGTCCCGATGTTCTTCGCAATCGCAGCGATATGGGCATTCGCAGGTGGTAATCTGAACATCTCGGAGATAGCATGGGGTGCGTTATTCATGAAGATCGGTGCTGCCGGTACTGTAATCCTGATGGTCATGCTACTCATGGGGCTCTTCACCAAGTCTGCGCAGGTGCCGTTCTCCGAGTGGCTGATGACCGCAATGACCGGTCCCACAACCGTCAGCGCGCTCCTGCACTCAGCGACGATGGTTGCTGCGGGTGCTTATGTGTTCATCAAGCTCACATGGTATATACAGCCATGGAACATGCATAATATCCCGGGTGTGGAGTCAGTATATCTGATTGTGCTGTTTGTGGGACTGGCATCGGGTTTGTATGGTGCGCTGGCGGCGACGGGCATGTTAGAGCGGAAGGTGCTGCTTGCGGCATCCACGATGTCCAGTCTCGGATTGATGTTCGGCACCGCGGCGGCATCTTACTGGCTGCCTGAGGAGGTGCCGGGTACGGGTATGAACTTTGCGCTGCTCGTGGCGTTCTGGTATTTAGCGGTTCATGCATTTGCGAAGGCGAGTCTGTTCCTCGTCAGCGGGCATCTGATCCATGCCACGCATACGCGATTCTCAGTGGGCAATCTGGAATTTGGTAAGAAGATGAAGGCTACATTCGCTGTAACGCTCATAGCAACGACTTTCCTCGTGGGTATGCCGCCGTTTACCGCTTACTGGGTGAAATCTGGGATGGATGAAGTCATGGAGCATCTGCTTCACGAGGGTATGCTCCTCCCGCTCATTCTACTCTTAGCAACTTCATTGACTTATTCCGCGATACTGGCGCGATTCACGAGTTTGAACTTCATAAAAGGAGAGAAGCCGAAGCATGAGCATTTAGAAGGTGGCAACTTGATGAGAGTTGGCTATTTATTGATGGCTTCTATCCTCTTCATACTGTGGTATCTCATATTCAAGAATAAAGAGACGGTGGGATTTGTGCACGCGGGCTATGCGAGCACCTCTATGCTCGTTGGTATCGCCATCTTAGTGGCTTATGTCGGCGCATTATACAAACCGCGCATCAGTTCGCTATCGGCAATTGGCACATTCTTCAATGACCGGATGTATCTACCATATCTCAATGATTATATCATACCCAAGATAGGGTTCTGCGTCGCGCATCTCGTGCATGACTATAGTAACAGGGGCATTGATGGATTCTTCAATACAAAGGTGATGCCAGGCTTATTCGGTCTGATTTCAAGAGGAATCAGGCGTATTCAATCCGGTTACCTCGCACATTATATAAAAGTTGTGCTTGGAGTTGTGATGATGATACTGATATTGGCAGCAATAGGAGGTGTATATCTATATCCATGACCGCAGTGACGCTCGCTCTTGTGGCACTGGTAATACTGGTACTGAGTGCTGTGGGTTCATTCAAGTTCCGCCCGCTGGGATTCTTAGGTGCACTGATTGCGATTCTTATAGGACTTGGGACCTGTCCACTCTATTATGGTATCTTTATCTTTGCCATCGCTCTCGTCAATCTGCTCTCACTTACAGCGTTACAGGACATGATTAAGGGTGTAGATTACAGTCTGGTGGGCTTGATGGCACTTGCCACGATGTATATATTCACAACACATGATTTCGCTATGGTACTGGTTGCGCTCGTGCTTGTGTCTGTGCCGACATACATACTGGTGATGCTCAGAGCGGGCAAGGCGAACATAGAGGTGGGTATAAAGTATATAACATTTATGGTTCTTGCCACTGTAATGTTCTTGATTGGTGCTGTTATACTGCTGTATGCACACGCGCATGCACCTGGCGCTGCTGTCGATGGCTTTGGTTTTATCTACGCAGTAGGGTATGTGATGCTGGTGCTCGGGCTATCACTTGAGGTGGGCGTGGCGCCACTGCATGAGTGGGTTCCCGATGTTTTCACCGCCGGTGACCCGATACCAATCTCAATTATAGCATCACTGGCGAAGGTAGTTCCTTTTGTTGCTGCATTATGGATACTCATCCCCATATCAAATGCGATAACTCCTTCATTGGTTCTTTTCACTGCTGTGCTTGCATCCATATCAATGTTCACGGGCAACATAGGGGCGTTGACGGCGAGAGAGCCGGCGCGAGTGCTCGCATATTCCACAGTTGCTAATATGGGTTATGTCCTATCAAGCTTCGTGGTGATTGCAAATCACGAATATGTATATTTTGCAATAGCCGGTGGTTTATTGATGCTATTTGCAAATGCAGTGGGTAAAATAGGCTTCTTTAATGCGATAAAGGGAGAAGGGGCGTATTCTCCATTCATGTATATACTCGCTTTCTCTTTCATTGGCGTGCCACCACTGATGGGTTTCTGGGGTAAGTTGTATATTCTATTCTCCATAGCAAAGATGGAATACTTCTGGCTGGTAGCTATCATGGTCATCAATTCCGCTATATCAATACCATATTATATCAGGCTTGCAGGAGAACTCGGCGTTTCGTGGCGAATGAATCTCGTCAATCTCATCTGTCTCATTGCGGTGATAATAACGTTGGTTACTGCTCTGTTCGTGCCGGTGGATTGGTTCTTTAAGAATATCGCATTGGTAGCAAATAGCGTGGGGGTGGTGATATAATGATAGAGAACGTGGTGCTGATTGGATTGGTACTCCTTGTCTGTGTTGCTGTGGACATAGCACTACTTATCATAATCAAAATCCTGCCGATGTATTACCCCTCAGAGGTGAAGATGTCGCGCTGGGAAGCTGGGAATCTGCCGATAAAGTATCCAAAATTCACACTTCCAATGCAGTATTTTGGATTCATGTTCATGTTCATGGCAGCGGAGCCGATAATTGTGGTCTTGCTGCTGCTCTCGGCATATCCTTCGCTGGATTTCATCGTTCTTATGCTGATAGTGCTACTGCTATTACTCCCTGCTATCGGTGTGGGCTATAAAGTTTCGCTTGAAATAGCGGGGCTTAAGCATAAATAAATTAAGATAAATTAAGGAGTGCGGAATAATGGTGGCAGAAGAGGGTAAGGAGAAGGAGCAGAATCGGAACATACATATTCTGAGGACAGGGGTATTGTCCCCGTTGAAGCGCTGGGGAGTGAAGTGGAGTCTGTGGCCCTGCCATTTCGTCACTTCGTGCTGTGGCGTTGAACTGGCACACGCATTCGCATGTGGTTTTGATGGCGAACGTCTGGGCACATTGAATATGGGCATCTCCAGACAGGCGAATTTTATCATCGTTGAAGGCACGATAACGAGGAAGATGGCACGAGCGCTGAGGATTGTCTGGGAGCAGATGCCGGACCCCAAGTTCGTGGAGGTGATAGGTGCATGTGGAGAGCGAGGTGGGCTGTTCTGGAACAGTTATAACATAACCCGTCCTTCTGATATCGTTCCTGTTGATTTCTTCGTGCCTGGCTGTCCGGTGACGCCGGAAGCGCTATTGAGAGGTGTAAGAGCAGTACAGAACAAGATAGAAGGGCTCGACAGGACGACGATAGAATTCAAACGTGCGGAGTTGCCGTTGCCTGCCGAAGCGGAAGCGGGTAAGGAGAAGATGGTACCGACCAGCCCAAAAGTGCTTGCACCAACACCCTTGGTCAGGGTGGATGCAGAGAGGGCTGTAGATTGGGCTTTTGGTGCTGTGCTGGTGAAGAAACTCAAGAAAGAACTTGAGGGACTGTATAAGAGTATCACCATCACGGATATAAATAGAATAGCAATAAGAACCGCGCCGGAGGCACTGAAAGAACTTGCGAGGAAGTTAAGCACCGAACTGGGTTTTGATCATGTGAAGAATGTGAATGTGATAGATGTACCGCACGAGAGGAAGTATATAGTTGAATATATGGTCTCGAGCTATCGCAGTGACCTCATGCCGGTATTAATAACATTTTTCACAGAGCTGAGGCGTGATGCTGGGGGTGAGCCTGAGTCTGAGGTGTCAAGTCTCGCATCGCTATGGGCGAGTGCGGACTATTCAGAGCGAGAGATGCATGACTTCTTCGGCATCAAGTTCGCAGGTAATGAGGGCATGGCTAACAATTTCATTCTTGCGCCTGAGGTACAGAAGCAAACGCCATTGAGGAAGGATTTCGAGGTAGAAGAGGAGCACTATATGCTTGAGGATGACGTTCCTTATATGCCTGAGATTAAACCACCGGAAGAGCTCGAGCTGCCATTGCCTGCGGGAGTGCTTGAGGATGCGGAATCGAACGAAGAGTTTGTTGCACTTGTGGGACCGCACCACACAGGTAGCGGGCATTTGAGGTGGATATTGCGAATGAAAGGTGATATAATTGTAGATGTCATTCCAGATCCAGGATACGTGCACCGAACGATGGAGAAACTCGCAGAGAACAGATTATATATCCAGAATATCCCACTCTTTGAGCGTGCGAATATAAGTGACCCAATAAACATGCATCTTGGCTATGTTCGCACGATAGAGAAGGCGCTGGGCATTGAAGTTCCGGAAAGGGCATCGTACATAAGGACGATAATGGCGGAATTGTCGAGGATAGGTGCATTCTTCTATGATTCCGGTATATTTTCGCTCTTCCTCGGGCATTCCACAGGATTCATGTATGCGTGGGCGATAAGGGAGATGATACTGGAGGCGATGGTGCGAGCAACGGGCTCGAGATGCACTCCCTCATTTGTCATACCCGGAGGGATAAGACGCGATATATCTAAAGAGGTAATTGAGATGATAGATAACTTCACATCGGCGATACACAGGAGATTGAGGAAGTTTGAGGATATACTCATCTATAATCCTGTATTCGTAGCCCGGACGAGGGATGTGGGGGTGCTCACGAAGGAAGAAGCGATAAGAAGTGGCATTGTGGGTCCATTCCTGAGGGCTTCTGGAGTGGAATATGATGTGAGGAAGGTGGAGCCATACGAGGTTTATGATGAGCTGGATTGGGAGCTTACGAGCGGTGATGCGGGCGACTGTCTCGGCAGGTATATGGGCAGGTATGAGGAGATAAAGGAGAGTTTGCGAATAGTAAAGCAAGCAGTGGACGCACTGAAGGGCATACCAAGGGGGGAAGTAATAAATAAAGAGATACTCGGTGAGTATAAAGAGGCGTCAGAGGATATAAAAGGGCATCTGTTCCATGTCTATGGTAATCTCGTACTTCCGAAGGGTGAGTGGACGACTGTTACAGAAGCGGCAAGGGGGACACTCCTGTATTCTATATTAAGCGATGGCGAATCGAACGTCCCGTATCGCGTGCGGATCGTGACACCGAGCTGGATGAACCTGCGGGGTATTGTAGAGGCAACGAAGGGAGAACGGGTGTCGGATTTCTGGGCTATCTACGGTAGTTTTGGTTATTTCCCGCCGGAGGCGGATAGGTGATGGGTGATAGGTGATAGGTAGGTGATATGAAATGGAAGAGGTAATAAAAGAGATAATAAACGCGCTTATAACTGCTATAATGAGCAACCAGGTGAAGATACCAGTTTTAGAGCCGTTTCTCAAGTTGATATCGCAGCTGCCGGTGGGCGGCTTTATAGTATCATTCGCACTATGGAAGCCGTTCTTTGCTGCTTTAATCTCACCGGGCTTCGCTACACTTGGCATATTGCTGCTATTCTTCCCGTGGATAGAGCGTAAGCTCTGCGGCAGGATACAGTGGCGTGTGGGGCCACATGAGATAGTATGGTGGCTGGGTGGTATAATCCAGTTGCTTGCAGACTCTGTTCGATTCCTCTTCCAGGAGGTGATAGTGCATAAGGATGCGCACAGACCTTATTTCCTGCAGTTTCCATTCTTGACATTTATTCCTACACTTCTACCTCTGCTCTTCATTCCCGCTGGTAGTATAGTGGCGATACAGACACCTTATGCGATACAGATAATACTGGCGCTGGTATGCCTGTTCCCGCTATTTATCCTCGGTCTCGGATGGGCATCAAACAGCAGGTTCGCTTTTATAGGGACTGTGAGGGAGGCATTCATGTATTTCGCATACGAGATAGCGTTTGTTGTTGCGGTGATTGCTATGGTCATCCTGTATGGGACTTCAGACCTGGTGGAGATAGGGAATAATCAGGCAATCTGGGGGATATTCCTAAATCCAGTAGCGGCAATTGTGTTCTTTATCGGTGCGGCGATGGCTACTTCGCGGTTACCTTTTGAGATTGCAGAGGCGGACCAGGAATTGGCGGCTGGGCCACATGTGGAATACTCGGGTATCGGGTTCGGGCTTATATATGTGGTATGTTACGAAAAGGCGTATATATTGAGTGGATTGATGACGGTATTATTCTTAGGCGGAGGTAGTGGTCCTGTAATTGGGATGCTTGGTGAGCTCTCTGGTCTTGTATGGTTCTTATTGAAGACGATAATCGTGATGACAACGTTGTTTGTGCTTCGCGTGATATACCCGAGATACAGACTTGACCAGGGTTTGAGGATTGGATGGAGCTCTTTACTCTCATTGTCGCTCATTGCAGTTGTGATATCAATAGCGATATCAGTAGGAGGAGGTGGAGTGGTATGAAGAAGGTAATAGTAAGAGAGCAGGGAGCAGGAGAGAAGGTGGTGAGGCATGCACGAGCTTTTGGTGTATCACTGAGTGAATCGGTATATCCACATACAGCGACGGTATTTTATCCGAGGGAGCGTAAGAAGATGCCTCCCAATCTGCGTGGCTATCTCATGTTCAAGCCGGAGAAGTGCATAAGCTGCTGGCAGTGCGCGTTTATATGTCCCGCAAATGCGATCCAGATGAAGGAGGCGCGGAACGGGCGGTATTATCCAAATGTGGACTATGGCAAATGCATCTTCTGCCATTTCTGTGTTGATTCGTGCTCTGGTGGTGCATTGTACTCTACGAAGATTCACGATGTTGCATACCGGGATATGGATGAGATGCTCACGCTTACTGAAGAGATGATAGAGCAGCCGGAGATTGTTCGCGAGGATAAGAAGTCGGTGGAGTACGTGATAGACAGGGATGACCTGCATCTGAAGAGACGGCGTGAGCAGGACACGCTGTTCGTTGAGCCGACACCACCTGTGGAGATACCTATGGTATCGCAGTGCATAGACCGTGCGAGTTGCATAGGGTGTCGGGTTTGTGAGCAGGTGTGCGAGCATAATGCGATCTCTTCGATCATGGAACGGAATGTGCTACGAATGA
>Ga0190304_1000052_pt1 | contig 49974 bp, 58 predicted proteins | sample 48700712_MG_FD_161670 | JGI IMG/M metagenome (GOLD analysis project Ga0190304, IMG submission 161670) | Hydrothermal vent sediment bacterial communities from Southern Trench, Guaymas Basin, Mexico - 4870-07-1--2_MG | ecosystem: Environmental > Aquatic > Marine > Hydrothermal vents > Sediment ...
GCTTTTTTAGCCATGCTGTAACTTCGTGACTTGAAGGCCCTACAGGTTTATCAAGATTTATTACACCGGCTTCAAACAACTCTTCTATACTCCTTTCTCTAGGAGATTTACCGAAGCCATAATCTTCTTTTTCAATATTTTTAATCAAAATCTCTCTAGATTTATCTATTTTATTTCTCTTCATATGTTCAAATGCCTCGCTCATTTTAGGGTAGGATAACAATAAAAATATTTTTGATGAAAATTATGCTAGTACTGGCCTAACTTCTTTTTTCATATCTTCAATTAATCCTGCTTCCTCCAAAGCTTTAACAACTTCTTCATCAGTAGCTCCCTTCTTTATAACTACTTTATTAGGCGTAGGCTCTAAATGTTTTATGTTAGCTCTCCTTCTTTTGACACCAGTCACCGACTTAGGACCTGTCACAAGCACAAAGTTTTCATTTATTATATCGACTACCACACATTTCTTACCTGCCTCTCTACCGGCTATCTTAACACATATTCTTCCAACATCATATACTTTCGGCATCGTATTCACCAACACATGTTTCCTAACTTACAGAAAAGATCATTAAAACTATTTAAAAATTTAGCTTATAAACGTCTGCTACATATCCATAATATTAAGGAAAAAGTAAAGGATTAAGACGTTTATATTCATCTATGAAAGTTTTTATAACCTTCTTTACACCCTCTACATCAAGTTTCTCTGTAGATACTACTAGATCAGCAACAGATAAATCAGATAAATCAATACCATAATGTTTTTTGGCTCTTTCACTGTTACTTTGTTCTCTTAACCTTAATAACATTTTAACATCTTGAATAGGTAAATTATCTCTTTTCGAAACTCTTTCAGCTCTGACATCAAAGGACGCATCACATATTATCTTTAAATGTGCTATATCCTTCAATACCCATACGCTTAAATGTCCATCAACAACCACACATCCCTTTTTAGCTTCCTCAATAGCTCTCTCATCAATCAGTTTATCTATGCTTGGATCACTTTCAGCAATCCTATGAAACTCTTCAAAAGAATATCCCCTCTCAGTAGCCAATCTTCTGAAAATCATACCGTTAGAAATATATCTTAAACCATAACGTTGAGCAATAAACTTAGCATACGTAGTTTTACCAGAACCAGGTTTCCCACTCACCGCAATAACGATTCTTCTCATATCTATGCACTTAATTGTAACCTTACAGCTTCTTTGAGTCCCATCCTTAAACAACGAGAACACAAATATCCACCAAAAATCCTACTTGGTGGACGATGTCCTTTCCGCTCTTCTTTTATCGTCATCTTGGGAAAACCATTAAGTGGGCTACCACAAACAGCACATTTAGGAACGTCGTGTTTCTTAGGCAGCACATGAACTACATGTCTACCTCCAGGAGTCCTAACCATCTTCCTTTTCACTGTTCGAGACCTTAAAGCAGGTCTAGGCAATATTCCTCACCATCTATTTAGCTCCTTCCAATTAACCTGACACTTATATGTCTATCAATTATTAATTTTTTATCATAATGAATGGTGGGCCCGCCGGGAATCGAACCCGGGACCACCGCCTATCCTAGATCATTACGAACACGTAAGGGCGGCATCCTATACGGATTTACTTAGCCGCTAGACTACGGGCCCTCTTACTAGATAAACATTAAGTCAAATATAAATTTTAAATCAAGCTATCATTCAAAAGGATTATACTGTTTAAGCTTAGAAATAGCCTCCTCTAAGATTTCTATTATCCTCGCATTATCCAAAGGTTCAAGCAACTCTCCACACTCAATGCATCTAAATGAATTATCTACCGCCTCATCAAAAGTATATTTCTTTCCACATTTAAGACAAACATAAAAAGTGTTATCCCTTTCATATTCCAGCCTCTGTCTAAGAATAGCTAAGGCTTTCTTTCTCCTAGCCTCTAATATGACATCTGGATTTTCATCTGTTACCCTCCAAAAATAAATATACCATCCTATTTTCTCATCACGAGCCCTACGATACCTAAGCAACCTTTGCTCAAATAAATCATTCAAAATCTTTCTAGCTTCGTTGACATCTATTCCAAAAAAATTTGCAACCTGCTCATCAGTAGCCTCACCCCTCGAAATAAGAAACTCCATTACCTGCCTAGCCCTTTTACCAAAAATTTTTTCCGAAAGCTCGGCCAAAACCTGAACATTAAGATTCATTTCCAACACCCATCCTAACTACATTTTTGTATCTCTTACTTGGAACTATCCTATATCTCGCATTTGTAAACTCTTTTGCTAATTCCTCTCCCCTAAACAGCCTATCTAAGAAAACGGCTAAAGCAGCTATCTCACTATGAGGCTGATTACCAATAGCTACGTTATAATCAGCTATTTTATACACCTCTGCAGGAACTTTTTCAGCACCTATAACAATTAATATATCAGCATTCTCCTTAATTATTCTATCTAAAACATTTGACAACTGAATATTTTCACCATACATAGTAAGATGAACTATCCTATACCCGTTTCTTTTACACTGTCTCATAAATGATAAAGGGTTAGTAACCGTTTCAACTCCGAAATCGTCACCCCAATCCTCGCAAACCTTCTTCAATGTCTCATACACACTCTCCTCAACAATTCCAGCAAAAACAATTTTATTCGCACCAAATGCTCTAGCTACAAGACCTACATGAGTCGAAACTCTTCTATCACGCTGAAGCCTATGACCTAAACGTAGAACAACTATTCTCTTTTTAAAAAACATAATCTCTTAACCTACTTTTACTATCTGCTAAACAAAACTATTCTATTTTTTCTAGCAAATTTCTCTATCCAATCCCTTTTACCTTCAATTTCTACAACTATCTTACCATTCAATACATTAATATCCTTAACATAACAGTTCGAAACAATTTTCTCAAGAAAAGAACTGTTTCTAGGAATAATCAATTTATACCTATTATATCTCGGTAGTTTACTAATAATTTTATCTTCTAAAAGATCTAATCCTACATTCTTCTTAGCAGAAACAGCTACAACATCAACACCATATTCTTTTAAAAATCTTAATTTCTCTTTCATATCCTCTAAATTTATTAAATCAATTTTATTAGCAACCAAAATAACATTGTTAAAAGATATGCTTAACTTAGAAAGAATCTCAAAACTAGCCTCAAGCTTTCTTTTTACTTCTCCTATCTTCTCACTTATATCAACAACTAATAAAATAACATCAGAGTAAAGTAACTCTCCTAACGTTGTATAAAAAGCATCAAGAAGAAGTCTAGGCAGACTATCTATGAAACCAATAGTATCAGACAATAATAGTGGCCTACCCTTTATTTTAATCCTTCTAACCTTAGGAGAAAGAGTTGCAAAAGGTCTACCATCACTAAACTCATTTAACCTGGTAAAAACGTTAAACAATGTAGTCTTACCCGCACCCGTATAACCAGTCAATGAAACACTATATAAGCCCGTATAATTTCTCCTCTCCCATCGATGACTCTTAATCCTTCTAATTTTTTCTAAACGCTTCTCAATCAACGCAATCCTTTTCGTAACATGACGATAATAAGCATCTATAGCATATCTACCACCACCCATAAAACCTGGTAGCTCACCCGTCTTGACAAGATGTATATATTCTCTAATCATTGAAAGCTCCCTCTTCAGTCTAGCCAACTCAATTTGCAACTTAGCCTCACGGCTACCAGCACGAGAAGCAAATATCTCAAGGATTAACTCAAATCTATCAATGACTTCTACGCCAAGCTCTTTCTGAAGATTATATTCCTGTCCCGGTTTTAACTCATTAAAAAATATAACCTTGTCAACATTATACTCTTTTATCAACTTTTTTAATTCTAATACCTTCCCTCTCCCAATATTATATGTTGAACTATAGCCTCTAGTCTGTAAAACACTCATAACCACACTATATCCAGCTGCCTCAGCCAACTCTTTAAGCTCTCCAAGAAGATTCTTTTCAAATCTCTCTTTTCGTTGAACAATAATAACTCTTTTTTCCATCTAGGACTAATCACCGCCTTTAAATTCTACAACATCGCCCAAAGTAATATCGTATTTAGATTGAGAATATGAATAATGGTCATATTCTTCTTCCTCGTATCTCTCAACTAACTTGATTTTTAAAACTTTTTCAAGCTTTCGGGCTAAACTTATCGTGGGTTGTAACATACCCTCCTCAATTCTTCTTATAGTCGATACTTTTTCACCCACCATTGCAGCAAGCACATCTCTAGTAATCCCTATTTTGTTTCTAGCCTCCTTTATCCTTTCTGAATAATCTTCTACAATCTCTTCCACAATATTTGTTTTTTTAGAACGCACAGGTTTATAAGAATATGTTTTCTTATTAAGTTTTCTCCTAGGACTACTAAGATCTATTACTTCAATAATAGACCCAACCCTATTGGCGCATCTCCAACAAACTATAAGCTCACTTCTATCGACAATAACTTTATATGCCTTTCCCTTTATTACAGTTCCACAGATCTCACATCTCATACTAATTATTAAGTAAAACATCATAAATTATTAAATATAGCATTTGTAACGTGACATTATGGAAGATAAAACCATACATAATAAAAAGGAAAAACCAACTATGTATGATCTTGAAAAAATAGCAGCAATAATCTCAATGCAATATGATTTATCCCTAGTACCATTTTTTACTTGTAGTAAGATATCTGTGATAAGATCATCAAGTACAAAAAGAATAAAATATATTTATTTCGGAGATAAACTTTTAGGAACTCTTAGAGCGACAGATGAAAGATTCGTACCAACTCTTTTCGGTGCAAAATATATAATGAAAAAAATAAGCAATAAATTAATAGTAAAAGTTTCTTCTGATGCAGTGAAATGGGTTTCAAGAGGAAGAACAGTTTTTTGTAAACATGTTATAGAAGTAGATGAAAATATTAGGCCAGGAGAAGAAGTTTTTGTAGTAGATGAACATGACAATCTGATAGCTACAGGAAAAGCCGTCCTTTCTGGAAGAGAAATAAAAGAAAAGAAAAAAGGAAAAGCTGTTAAAGTTAGAAGAGGGTTAAGGGAAGATCAAGACTTATAGAACGTTATATATCTGAATTGTCTCCTGTTCTCAATACTAATATTGAAATGTTCCCCTAACACACGCTCTATCTCTCTATAAAAATACTGATTCGCCAATCTAGATGGTGGTCTTATTCTAGGAACTAATCCTCTAATAATGTTCAGATCAGTAGTCTTCCTTCTATATGATACGTAAGCGTATCTTAGCAAAGTTCTAAGCTTGACAGAAATATGCTTTGACCTTGTGTCTTTCAGCAATTCTTGAGCCACAAGAAGAACATGCTCTATAAGCTTGTTCTTCTCTATAAGAGAAGAAGGCATTCAACCACCTATCTAAGAATAATATTTAACTTAACCATTTAAAAATTTTTGGGAACATTTTTTAACTACTTAACTAAATAAAAAAAGACTAACGACTAAATAGAGATTTTTTAATTTTTAACAACTTTATAAACTATTTCCTCTCGTAATTTAGCTACGCTACATATTTCTTGAATCCTCTCATCTTTCTCTTTTAACTCTGGTAACCTCTCATAATATTTTATAACAATACTGTTTTTCTTCATCTCACAAATCTTTATTAGCTCAACATTCTTTCCATTAGATTCAACACTATATATCTTAAAGATATATTGGGCATTCTCAGGAATTTGATATAGTTTAACTACACCCTCAAATTCTCCATGAACCAAATCAGCAAACGTTATTAAAAGAGTATTTGAGAACTCTTTATCAAAAATGACATCATCCATGTCCTCTATCTCTCTTTCTGATTCAGGTTCTAGAGAAACAATATTGCCATCAACATCAACAATTTTTACATTGGTAATTACCTTCATTTTTAGAACTCTAGGATCATAGAGCCTCAAATTAAAATCAATAGCCTCTATCTCAACCATAAGCTTACTCCTCTATTACAGGAATTCCGAATTTTTTAGACGCAAGAACATGATCTTCATACGGTATTTTGCTGACATCTATAATTCCCTCATAATGATACCTATAAGCCTCTCCCTCTATTAACTTCTTAATATTACGTTTATATTTTAAATCCAATAGCTTTTTACCAGTCATTTCCTCCCATTCTTTTAACGTATATGAGAAAACCCTCTGAACTCTATCTCGATAAAATTCTGGAATAACGTTAAACGAGCAGAAAGGAACCTCCCTTCCATCAGGCATAACATAATGTATATCACATCTTTGAACTCTTGCAACATCATGATTAAATAAGTCTTGGAAATGCATCATACCTAGAAACAATGTATTATAGTGAAACTCTCCTAAAGCATCATAACTATGTCTAATAAAGATATTATATAAAAACTTTATAATTTTCTTTCCCTTTCTTAATCTTTTTGGAGTTTTAGATAAATCGACAAACTTGGGTATTTTTCTCAACGCTTCAAACAAAACAAAATATTTGGTTTTACCTCTCTGTATTTCCTGGGCCTTTTCCTCTAAAAACTTCATAAACTCCTTAACATTGACGAATCTAGTAATAGGTATAAGTTCTCCATCATCCTCTTTGAAAATATAAGTCGCCGCACCACATGCAAAATGTGTCGTTAACTCTATTTGAGGCCTACCTGTAATGGCTTCTATAAAATATGAAACAGGAGCAACCGTTGGAACAGGATACCAATCATCCCTCGAAATTTTCCCATCAGTCTGTTTCTCTATCTCTTTTATTGCGTCAGGAATAGTAATACGATATTTCATTCTCTCCTTCTTTGGCATTCTTCCAGTGAGAGACACAGGCTGAATATTCACACCTCTAACAATATCAATATGCTTTAAACCAAACCTAATCATATCCCCTAACTCATGGTCATTATATCCTTTGATAAGCGTTGGGACAAGAACAACACCGAGCCCAGCCTTTCTTAAATTATTCAAAACATAAGGAATCTCCCAATGGTTTTTAGGATTAGTATAAGGTGTAACTCCATCAAAGCTCATATATAATACATTTGTCCCAGCCTCCCTTAACATCCTAGCAAGTTCTGGCTCAAATGCTAATTTTATGCCAGTTGTATTTACTTGTATGTGTGTATAACCCTCTTCTTTAGCTATATGAATAATATCCACCAAATCATCTCTCAAAGTAGGTTCTCCTCCAGTAATCTGTAATGCTATAGCTGGATAGGGCCTTAGTTTTCTAGCTTGTCTAAGCATATATCGAATATGATTTAGTGTAGGTTCATATACATATCCAGCCTTACTGGCAAAAAAGAAACAATACCAACAACTTAAATCACATCTATTAGTTACGACGAGATTAATCAGAGCAGGATGAGATTTATGTCTAGGACAAAGGCCACAATTATAAGGACAGGGAGCAATTAAATCTATATGAGGATTAGCTATACCTTTACCGTCATACTGCCATTTACGAAAACTCGAATATAACTCATAGTCTCCCCAATATAGTTCTTCAAACTCTCCATGCTCAGGACATTTTTTTCTTATCCAGACTTTGCCATCACGCTTAAATATAACAGCTTTAAGTAATGAAAGACAATATGGACAAGCACTCAAGGTATAAGTAATTAATTCTTCACCATCTTTAAGTTCCGGTGTATATTTGGTGTATATTTTATAATCAATATTTACTTTAGGAATAAGCTTATACCTCACTTTTTCTGCAACTTTTTCAATTTCCTCTAAAGAAGCTTTTGCCAGTTCTCTGTAATCTATACGAAACTCTGTAATTTCTTCTTGAGAAACCATTAATGACACCTATCAATTCTCTACTCTAAATTATTATTATTATTTATTTATTTAGCTTTTATCTCAAAATAAAAATATAATTTTATTCCTTTATAGGGATTTTTTGCGTAAGATTCTTCAGAAACTCAAGATTGAAATCCTCAAAAAACTTCGAAGAATATATTACTGTGATAGTTCCGGTAAAAATAGCTTCAAAGAGAACTATTATACTCCTAGTTAATACTGTTACTGTAACAGCAACTTCCTTTGGAACACCGAGAAGTATAAACATGGAAGTCATAGCTATGTCTAAAACTCCTGCATTAGCAGGAATACCTATAGGAAGATTATCTGCTAAACCATATATCGGATAGGCTGTAGCTAGTGCCCAAAAACTCATTTTATGCCCTACGGCTATAAAGAAAACATATGGGATAGAGACACCGAGACACCACTGTATTATCAAAAACAGAAATCCTAAAAAGATATTGCTTGTTTTCTCTCTTAACAAAATCATTGACTCTCTATAAGATTTTATAAGAGATAAAACTTTCTCTTGATACTTCTGTAATCTTATTCTCCTAAAAGACCTTCCTAAATAATCGAATGCTTTAATAGAATATCTTTCAATTAAATCTATTCTAAAAACAAGTAATAATCCGACAATTATTACAATAACGGCAAGAGATATAGCAAAGATTCCCCGTTTAATAATATCACTAGAAAGAATCTTTCTGCCTTCTATCAAAAATATAAGACCTGTCGAAACAAACATGGCAAAAGCTATAGCACTTAGAACCCTGTGAACAACAACAGTAGCAAGCCCTCTTGAATAATCTATATTATAAAGTTTTTTTAGAAGATAAAGTCTCAGAGCTTCGCCAGTCATGAATGCAGCAGGTATAAGCATGTCTCCAAACCAGCCTATGATCACTATCAATATAGCGTCTTTTAATTTTATCTCTCTACATATACATTTCACTAAAAAGAACCATGCAAGTCCGTAAAAAAATATAAAGCCAACATCGATAATAACTGCTAAAAAGTAATACATCGAACTAGACTTTCTCAAAACACTAAAGAGTTTATTTACGTCAACTCCTATCAAAAATATATACGCTATAAATACCAACACTCCTATAACGATAAGTATACTAGGATTAACTTTCATTATCCTCAATAGAAATCTATATTACACTGTTTAAAGCATTTTTCTGAGCTCATTCTAGCCCTGTTCCTCATCACTCGGTACCCGAGTTTCTAATCATTGCTCATTTATATAAGTTCATCTAACAATTATAACTTTCATCTAAAGAATCAGTATAATGGAATGAAATAAAAAATAATGCACCCAATTAATTTATACAATAAATACCCTATCATTATGTAGAGAATCATAGGCATTAAATATGAAACCCATATATAATTCCCAGTAAAATCCGAGAGATCTATAACCTCAGCAGAAGAAATACGAATCCGTATATCAATTCTTTTACCTTTATCAATCCTTTTAACGGCAACCATATATTTGTATGGATTTTTCTTAATTTCATCTTTTATCACAGGAGTCAATGTAAAAAATGCTATAATCTTCTCCAATAAACTGTTTTCATAAGACTCAAATATTCTAACTCCTTTCAAAAGTAAAAATATATTCCTAGAAACTATAAATATCATAAAGGTCAATGACATTAAAATACTGTTAATAAAAATAGATAAAGAAGGTAATACTCCATAAACACCAAACTTTGGTATTTCTACAATACTTAAGACCATCATTGATTTAGCATCGGCTCCGCCAATTAGGCTAAGCTTATATAATCCATAAGAAAATAATATTCCCATACCCAAAGAAATAAGATATATTAGTAACCATATTCTGCTCAAATATATTTTGAATACTATTATCTCATATATGGTTACAGGAAAACTTAAAATAAACATTATTATCCAAACTTTATCATCTATCTCTCGTTTTTTAATATCCATATAGCTGGCTACAGCAAATAACAACAATATTATTGTTGTTTTAATTATATCAATATATATCATAGATATCACAAAATATCTTGAACAAGTAACAATATAAAATCATCATATAAATTACTACAGGAGACTAAAATGGAGCTAAAAGAGATTATAATAAGACATGCTCTTGAAAATGCACTTAGACATGAAGGAAAAGCGAAAATTCAACCTGTAATAAATAGAGTCTTAGGTGAAAAACCAGAGTATAAAAATAGGATTAGAGAAATCATAGATATCATTAAAGAAACCATAGATTATGTTAATAATTTATCACGAGATGAGCAGATAAAGCTTGCAAGTAAACTAGGTATAGAACTGGAGAAAGAAGAAAAGAGGGAAGAAAAGAAACAACTACCTCCTCTACCCTATGCTGATAAATTCACTAAAATTGTTACAAGATTTGCCCCTAATCCAGATTTTGTTTTACATTTAGGAAGTGCTAGACCAGCGATTTTAAGTTATGCTTATGCTAAGAAGTATAAAGGTATATTTATATTAAGATTTGAAGACACTGACCCAAAAACAAAAACACCTATACCTGAGGCATATGATTTGATAAGAAAAGACTTAGAATGGCTTGGAATAAAGTGGGACGAGGAGTATATACAATCACAGAGATTAGAGATATATTACCAATATGCTAGACAGTTAATTGAAAGAAATCATGCCTATGTCTGTACATGTCCATCAGAAAGAATAAGAGAACTTAGAGCCAAAGGAATTAGGGATTCCTGTGCCAGTCTACCAATAGAAACACATATAGAAAGATGGGAAAAAATGCTTAATGGAGAATATAATGAGGGCGAGGCTGTATTAAGAATAAAAACAGATATAAATTATCCTGATCCTTCAGTTCGAGACTGGATAGCATTTAGAATAATTAACACTGAAAAATATCCACATCCTTTAACTGGTAGTAAATATACTGTTTGGCCAACATATAATTTTGCCTGTTCAATCGATGACCATCTCTTAGGAATAACACATATTTTAAGAGCTAAGGAACATCAAACCAACACAGTTAAACAGGGATACATATACAAATATTTTGGATGGGAACAGCCTATAGCAATACATTTTGGGAGACTAAATCTTGAAGGAACAGTTTTAAGCAAATCTAAAATCCGTGAAGGAATAAAAAGAGGTTTATATTATGGATGGGATGACCCAAGACTGGGAACATTGATTGCATTAAGAAGAAGAGGAATACTTCCTGAAGCAATATGGGATTTAATAACAGACGTAGGAATCAAACCTTCATCTGCCAGGATAAGTTTAGATAACCTCCATGCAATGAACAGGAAATATCTAGAGGAAATTGCTAACAGATACATGTTTGTTGAAGACCCACAAACATTAATCATTGAGACAAATAAAGACCTAACTGCTAAAGTTCCATATCATCCATCCTTTCCAGAACGAGGATATAGAAAGATAAGAATCAATAGTAATCGAAATATAGCTACTGTATTAATAAGCTCTTCTGATATCGATAATTTTAAAGAAGGACAAGAAATTAGACTCTTAGGATTAGCTAACATAAGAATTATATCTCTAAACCCTCCCCGTGCTATACTAATAAATCTAAGATCTTCTTACGCAAAAGAAAAAAAATTACCTATTATCCAATGGGTACCCTCCACTGAAAATGTTGAGGTAAAAGTACTAAAAGCTGAGAAAAATATGCTAATCACAGTTAAAGGAAGAGCTGAAAAAGAAGTTGTATTATTACAAATAGGTTCTCAGATTCAGTTCTTCAGATTTGGTTTTGTTAAGCTGGAAAAGAAAGACCCGAAAACTCTTTCATTTATATATACACACAACTGATAAGTTATTTAATATCTTCTAAATTCCATGGTTTACCATTCTCTAAAATCTCTATTGGAATCTTATCCTGATACTTCTTAAGAAAATCGAGATCTTCTTTTTTATTACGCATCTCATCTGGAAGAAGTATAGGTATTTCATCTATTATGGGATACCACCTATTACATTTAGAGCAATACAAAATTCCTGCATCAACCTCATATTTAATACATTCCTCACATTTAGGATCTTCTTGTAATTCTTTTACAAACTTCTTTCTGTACTCACAATACAATTCGCAAGCAGGTTTTTGTTTGAACTTCACATTACGATCCTTATATTTATTAACCTTAAATACATACAACTTTAATGGAAAGTGTTTATCATAAGGACATGCAAGTATATCCATTAGTCTATATTTCAATTATTATCACCACTATAAATCAAAAAGCTTTGAGTTAATATAAATTTGTAATTGTTTCCTAAAAGAATACCATATATATGTCTATCCTATAATCTAATAAATCTATGTAACTATAACTAAATACCCTGATAATACCCGTGTATTTCATTTTCGTGGTTTTGCTCTGGATATAACTGACTTAACATTCTAATTAGCTGGTGAATGTATGAAAAGTAAAAGATACAACTATAAACTTTTATTCATATTGCTAATCTTTTCAATGTTCCTCATATCTAATCTCAACAGTTTCGTAGCCCAGCCAAACAATTTAGAATTCTTCGCGAGAGTAGACTATATAGTCGTTTCTGAGGAAAACGGCGAAGTTACATTTAACGTAAACGAAGTAAAGGAAATAAATGCTCCAATAGAGCCGACAGGATATAAATTATACTATATGGAAGTTGATTTTAATAATGGTTTGCCGCAAGGATTAGTAGCTGTCTCATATGATAAAGTAGTTGAGAAAAATAATTTAATAAGATCACTATTCTCATATACCGGCACTGTAAAATTGGCAGCAAATAAAGAAAACATAACCACAACTATCACTGTTAAAGCATTCTTTATTAAAAGAGAATGGCTTCCACTGAAAAGTGGCGAAATAAAACTTAAAATAGATCCACCAAGTGAGCCATTTACAGCTAAAAACTTAACAGTTAGGGTTACAATAGATAACTTTGCTCCATTTGCATTTGTCGGATTATTAGGTCCAAATGGAGAAAACCTTATCGATACAACACAACAAGAAAATATGGCTCCGGATGCAGTTAAGCTCGACTTTAAGCATTTGGAACTTAATATGAGAGAACTAAGTACGGGAACATATACTTTACTTGTCAAAGAAGATAAAAGTTTTGTCTTACCTAACTCATTTATAGTAGTAGAAGATAAAATGTATAATACTACCATAAAAGCATCCAGCGAGAGTAGCTTCACAGTTAAACAAAAAGAGGGCTGGAGAACCATAGGAGCAATAGTAATATTATACAGTATTGCACCATCAGGAACTAATGATAATTATACAAGAATTTTAGGAGAAATGATAGACTATGTCTTCAAAACAGAGAACGATTTCACTGTTACGTCTGCTTCGTTCTTAGTACCTCCACTTTACATGAAATACTGGGTAAAAGCTTATGTAGTATATGGTAGCTGGTTTAGAGTCCAAAATTATATGAAAAGTCCGGTAAATATGATATACATACCTATATCGATAAAGGAAACCGGTAAATGGACCCCGCAAGGGCTTACAGCAGAAGTTAAAGAAACAGATATTAAAAAAGCATATTCAGCATATCTCGTAGTGCAGATACCTTCATTTGGAAGAATAAAGAGTATAACGACGCCGGGTGGAGAAACATATACTAACTACAGAGAAGCAGTTAAATCATGGTTTGGTGGCATCAGAACACTTGCAATGTTTGAAAATGAAGCATTTATACAAGTAAAAAATAAAGAGAACATAGAGTCAGGAGTCTATCGAGTGGCCATTGATTGGACACCACTTACATTTAAACTTATAGACAATAGTGAAAGACCATTAGTTAATGCTCTTCTAGTAGTTTTAGGAGAATCATCATATAAGACGGTAACTAATGTCAACGGTACAGCAAAAGTACTATTGTATAAACCAGGAATATACCATGTTACAGCTAAGTTTAAGGGAGTAAACGTAGGTTCTCTAGATCTTGGAACAATAACAGATACAAACTTTACACTTAAATGCTCAGTATATGACCTTAAGATAATAACTGTTGGAATGATGCAACAAACACTCTCAGGAACTGACGTAGTACTTAAAACAATGGACGGTGCAACCCTAGATTCCAAGGAAACAAATACAGACGGAGTAGCAGTATTTACACAGGTTCCCAAAGGTGAATATATAGTTGAAGCAACCTATAAACGTATTCATAGCAAAGATATTGTAAAAGTCTACTCAGATACCGTATATAAGATGAAAATGGACCTCTTATTCGAAATACCAGGTATAGGCCTCCCATTAACTTCAAGCGAAGCTGTTGCCTCGATAGTTTCAATAGGTGCTACGTCACTCCTCTTACTTCTCGCTAAAAGAAGAAAAGGCAATATAAAAGAAGAAAGACACGAGATCGATGTAGAAATATAAAAATATATTTTATTATTTTATTCAAATTTTTTAATTTTGTTTCTTCTTATGTTAAGTGCAAATCCTTAAATTTAACACTTTTAATATGGTATTAGAAAATACATGTATACAAATGAAAACGTCTATAGTGGAGAACTAAACATTGTTTTCAAAAATGAAAAGGATAGAGAAGATGCTAAAAATTTTCTACTTAAAGCTCTAAGTGAAACTTATGGCAAAAGCATTAGCGGACAATTAGAGATCACAGCCGAAGGAGTTCCTGGTATAATCATATATATGGATACCGAAAGAGGACCAGCTATCGAAATCACTGTTATTTTTAGCACCCCCGTTAGATATATCATCAAGTCTATAGATCCAACGATAAAACTTCAGAGTATACAGCGTATAGCAAAGATAATTGAAAGCTTCCTAGTTGGGTATATGGAGACAGGAGGGAAAGGAATAATATATTTTGTGTATGTTCCAGGACAGAAGATTGTTCCTCCACGGGTAGAGTCTAGAATAAAGTCATTTCTTCAAAAACTATTTCTAGGAAACCTTATTTTCATCTTTGCTCTTTCAATAATAATATCTTATGGGATATACCTTATTGCAGGACCATATTATACACCTATAATTTTGTTACTTTCACAGATACCTCTGATTATAATATCTCCTAAAATCGTTACCGCTATCATGAGTGACTGGACTATAGACCGGGAGTCACCGTATGTATATCTTATAGGAATAAAGCTTTCTATTTTTAAATACCAGAATGAAATATATAGACTGTTCTATCCTAGAAGATATGAGATAAAAAAACGTTTATTTTATGAAACTCTAGGTGAGCTTAACGAGGAAAAAATTAAAGAAATATTATCCGAATATGGACTAAACCAAGATGAATACGAACTCGAGATAAAGAGAGTTAATCTTTATGAAATTGTATCATCTGTTACAAAAGAATATAATGTATCTATCCCATCTATCCACCTTTCAAATATTATTATTCCAAATGCTGCAGCAAGCGGTGTTTCTTCAAAGTATTCTTCTCTAATAATAACCACAGGGTTATTGACAAATCTTAACCATGATGAAATGTTAAGCGTTATAGGACATGAGATAAGTCATCTAAAAAGACATGACGTCATAACCTTTTTCATACTAAGTAGTCTTGAGTACATTACAAGAGTATATGTAACCATGACCCTTTGGCCTACCTATATGACTACTTTCGATTTTCTTCTCTTAATGCTGTATATGTATATCTCTTTAACCGTGTTATTTTTCGTAGCAAAATTCGTTGAAGCACGTGCTGATATAGATTCGGCACTGATTCTAGGTAATCCTCTTTCATTAGCATCAGCCCTCAGAAAAATAGGAGGAAGAAAACTGTTAATAGAGTATAGAAAGCCTTCATCACGTTTAGCTTTTTGGCTATCTTGGAATCCTCATCCTCCAATATTATTCAGGATAGAAAACTTAGAAAGACTAGCAAGAGAAAAATATAATATGAAAGGACCTTGGCAAGCCGCTATTGAAAGCTGTATAAAAGACTTCATTCATTCTCTTAGGTTTGTGATATAACAATAATATTAAAGTAATACAATATTTGATTTCTTGAAACGTTATTTATTTTCCTTATCTTATATTAATTCAGTGATTAATATGGCATACACACATATTAGGAACGCTCTCTCTATAATTAACAGTCTACTAGGTAATGATAAGCTTTCAAAAGACATAAAACTTCAATTAGTTCAGGTAAAAAAGGAATTATATGATGCACAGGACGAACTTGTTTGGATCCGTAGTAGAAGCCGTGAAATAGCACATACCGTAAAAGACCTCATAGAAGTATTAGGAATTGAGGTAAAGATTGGAAACCCAATGATCAAACTAGAAAAAGATGAATTGTATGAAAAATTATTAAAAAGTCCATATATCGAAGCAACCTTAAGCCCTGATAAAGGAGAAAAAGTTAAAATTGAGAAAATTGTTATTCCCTCAGAGTATTAAAATTGGAAAATTTTAAATAAAAAGTATCATTTATTTTTTTCGGGCCGATGATTACGGGTCCAAGCATAGACAGATGATATAGTATATTTAATGAGGCCTTTTCTATTTAAATAAGGTGTTAAAATTGCAGAATGTAGGAAACGAAAAAAAGAAAGACTCAAAATCAAAAAGACTCTTTAAAAAAAGATTAATAAAATCTGTAGTTTACCTCATTATCGGATTAGTTATAACTTTTATTTTAGCATTTATACAGAATCCAACATTTGAAAACTTTCTGATACAACCGCTTCCAGGAATAGCTATTATTGTACTATTCTTATTTTTATGGCTATCAATTAAAAGTATTATTGATGCATATACTTTTTATCTTTTTGCCAGAATACTGGAAGTTTTTAAACGGACATCAACCATAGAGAAAACAGATCTATCAACAATTAGGCAAATGCCCAGTTATCCTCAGCCAACAACCACTGTATCTCCAATAAAAAAAGAAGAAGTTCCTCAAATCAAGCATGTGCCAATTCTACCTTCTAGAAAAGAACAGGTTATCCAAACACACTCAAAACAACTTTCTTCAAAGGAAAAAAGTGGAAAAAAGACCTGTCCCTATTGTGGCAGAGAGTTACCATATGGAGATATACATATAATCTGTCCTTATTGTGGACATCGACTAAAATAAAAATACTATAAGTTTTCTGTATCACGCAGAAATAATAGGATTACAGCTATTATTAAAAAAAGCAAAAATAATAGAATAAAAACATTACTTGCTATACCCTTTCCAATACTCGGATTTTTTCGAATAACTATAACTTTATATCTCATGGAGATGTTATTATCCGGAGAAGCAACCATTAGAAATTCATTAGGATCCTCATGTGTTATTTTATTCAGAATGATTATTCTATCCATAGTATTTATACCAGCTCCATTAATAGTCTCTAATTCCTCACCAACCTTTCTTTTTGGTAATGTTAAGTCTATAGGTACACTTGTTATATCATCAATATACACCATTGCAAACACATGCTGAAAAACATGTATCATCTCATAAGAATACAATCCGTTTTTATTACTCATATTAATTTTTGGATCATAATAATATGCCAGGTATAGATAAGATGGTATACCTTTAGCTCTAGCTAGGGAAACTATTAAAGATGAAATCTCTCCACATGCTCCTGTCTTCCTTATTACAACTAGTTCAGGAGGTATAATTCCTCCACTTTTTGAAATATTATATTTTATGTTGTTTAGAGTCCATCGTATAATTGAAAGTATATATTGATTAACTGTCGCTACATTACTAGCAAGATTATTAGAGATTTCTTCAATACTTTTTGAAATATTCCAGAATCCTTTAGAATAGAGATAATTATTTACATCGGACATATTATATTTAGTATATAACATAGGAGATTTCTTAGGCAATGTAATTTTTTTCCTACTTGAAGAAAATATAGAGACTGTATTTACTCTGATAACCTGTATTAGTTTTAATGTAATTTTATTTCTCGGTTCAAGTTTTAATAAGTTTCTAGTCAGTATTTTTCTGTTACCCGAATCATCTTTCTCAACGATAATATCATTGAGAAGAATATCATCTTTGTATAATGAAAAATTAAGCAATTTTTGCCATCCGTCAATATCTAATGCTAGGTAAAAGCCTGGTGATATATTGCTACTATTTATAAAAATTGTTGTATTACCAACATTATGAAAAGTATACTCGGTTATTATAGTATAATAAACATATGAGGGTAGAAGACTTTGGCTCCTTACAACACTATTAGAAAACAATAAAAGTATACAAAGAATAAATATATAAAGACCCTTTTTACTCATAATAAGCCCCTCTATCTATAGGCATTAGATAAACAGCTATTAAAATTTAAAGGGTTTAAAAATGAATAAAGAAAAAATAAATTTAGTTCCATTAACTAAGAATCAAAAAGAATTAATTGCTGCCTTAAGAAGCCCTGATCTTGATATTGTAGGTATTTTTGGACCGAGCGGTACAGGAAAAAGCTATATCTCATTACTGTATGGGATAGAAAGTCTAATGAATAATAAATATGAAAAGGTTGTTTTAATTCGTCCAGTATATGAATTATCAACAGGAAGAAATTATACTATAACGGAGCTACATAACACATATAACGAAATAGTTTTGACATATGTAAGAGATATAATATCGGACAATAAAACCTGTCAACTTTTCAAAAAATTTCTTGATGAAGAAAAAATTAGTATAGTTGATCCCAGTTTATTGATTGGTCGAACATTTAACAGATCATTTATTTTTATAGATGATACACAGTTCTTACCTCCGGTAGTAATTACCGAGGCGTTAATTAGAATAGGTAATGAATCAAAACTTGTCATCGCTGGAGATCCACTATTTAAACCGAATAATTCTACAAATAGTGCTCTTCTAGCACGTGAACTTATTTTAGGAGAAGAACGAAGTATGGTTATAGATCTAGGAACAAAAGACATTGTGAGACCTGGAGCAAAGATAGGATTTAAGCTTTATTTAGAAATGATGCTTAGACAGAGAAAACTAAATAATGTAGAATCACATGCAAAAGAAGTTATACTTTCATATAGTCCGGATGCCGACATAATAACTGTCTTTACAACGCGAGACTTTAAAAAAGATCACAATATCAAAAATTCTCCAGATATATTGATTATAACTAAAGAAGAATTTTTAGGAAGGATCATAGGTAAGAAAGGAGAGAGAATAGAGAAAATCCAAAATGAATTAAAGATGTTTGTGAGAGCAACATCTCTAACAAACGATCTAAAAAACATTCTTATAGCTTTACATCCACTTGGATGGATTAATAAACACATTGTAGATCTTGACATTATTGGTCCCAATCTAGAAGTAAAAGTTAATATATCAGAAATAGGTGCGTTTATTGGTCAAAGAGGAACATATATCAGATTTCTAGATAAATGTCTTAAGAAACTTTTAGGTATCGGTATTATTGTAGAAGGCGTAGAAAGAAAATAGGAAAAAACTAAAAAAGAAAGTAGATACTATGGATCCATTTTATGACACCATAATCATTGCTGAGAAACCCGGAGTAGCAAAGGCATTTGCATATTCATTATCAAATCCTGGGAGACCTAAAATTATCTCAATGAATAGAATTACACTTTACTCATTTAAATATAAAAATAAAAAAATACTTTCTTTTGGAGTTAGTGGACATATACTTAATTTTGATTTTCAAAAAAAATATAACAATTGGAAAAACACAGATCCGAGAACACTTTTCTATATCGATCCTATACAGATTGTTAGAAAAGGCTCTTGGAAATATTATGATATGCTAAGAAAACTTAGCCAAAAGACAAATCATGTAATTTTAGCACTTGATGCAGACGTGGAGGGTGAAAGCATAGCATTTGAAGTAATGAACATAATGAAAAAATATAATCCAAACATCAAATTTGATAGAGCATGGTTTTCAGCTATAACAAAAGAAGATATACTTAATGCTGTTGACAACCTAACTAAACCTAATCCGAATCTAGCCAATAAAGCATTTGCTCGAATGATAGTTGACCTGACAATTGGTGCAGCTTTTACCAGAATTTTAACCTTAATGATAGAAAAAAGATCTAATGTTTTACCTAGAGGCAAATTTATTAGTTATGGACCATGCCAAACACCTGTTTTATATCTTGTAGTAAAAAGAGCATTGGAAAGAGAGAAATTTAAAAAGAAAAAATATTATTCATTAAATGCCAAACTTACTAACGGAATAAAAATCTTTAACGCTGTATATTATAAGGAAAAGATCGAGTCATTTGAAGAAGCAAACTCGATACTAAATAGGATTAAAAATACGAGTAAAGCGACCGTGATAAAAGCTGACTATACTACTAGAAATATTTTTCCTCCAGAACCACTTAACACTATCGAACTTGAAAGAAGATGTAGCAGATTCTTAAACATAAGACCACAAGAAACATTAAATATAGCTGAAAACCTTTATCAAGACGGTTTAATCTCCTATCCTAGAACTGAAACTACAAAATATCCAAAAACTATCAACCTAATTAAAATAGCTAAGAAATTTATTGATTATCAGGATATAGGTCCATTTGTAAGAAAAATAATTTCTACAAAAATATCTCCACGTCAAGGTAGTGAAGACGACAAGGCACATCCACCTATTTATCCTCTTAAAAATCTTCCGAAAGATAAAATTATTCAAAAATACGGAAGAAAGGGATGGAATATATACAATTTAGTTGTACGGCATTTTATCGCTACACTAAGCAAACCTGCGGTAATCGAAAAACAAAAAATCATAGCTAAGATAAAGAATGAGAAATTCATTATAGAAGGATTAAAGATCATAGAGGAGGGATTCTATACTGTTTATCCCTATGATAAACCTAGCGAAAACATACTTCCATATCTTTTACCTAATGATACTTTAGAAGTTATTGAAATCAAAATCATTGAAAAAGAAACAAAACCTCCACCTTATCTCTCCGAATCACAGTTATTGAAACTTATGAAAAAATATGGAATCGGTACTGATGCAACAATGCAAGACCATATACAGACAAATATAAAAAGGAAATATTTTGTTGTCGACAAAAAAAGATGTATTCCTACCCTACTAGGAAAAATACTAACTACTTCTTTATATGAAACAGTTCCAGAGATTGTCGAACCAGAAGTAAGAGGAAAAATGGAAAGAAAGCTACAGAAAATTGCAGAAGGTATAGTTGAACCAAATGAAGTTATCCAGGAAATAAAAAGAGAATTTTTAGAGTACTATGACAGATTGAGAGAAAATGAAGAAGAGTTGTCTAAAAAACTTATTAAAGCTTTAATAACTGTCTACAGTAATGAATATGAAAAACGTGTCTCGAGAAGATACCAAAATTATAAAGATAAACAGCGTAAACGAAGATGAAAAAATAAGGAGGGCTTCCTCATATATTCTAGATAATAAAATTGTTGTTATTCCAACCGATACACTTTATGGACTGGCTACGAATCCATTTAATATCACTGCCGTGAAAAAAATATTTGAGATAAAAAGAAGACCGTTAAACAAACCTATTCCTTTACTTGTTTCAGATATAAATCAAATAGATAAATATGTAAAAATCAATCGTTTAGCTTCCAAACTTATTGACTGCTTCTGGCCAGGTATGTTAACAATAATCTTTAATATAAATAAAGATTCTTTGATTCCTCCAATAGTTACCTCTAAAACTAATAGACTTGCTTTGAGGATGCCAGGTAACAAAATCACATTGAAAATAATTGAGTATGCCAATGGAATTATTACTGGAACAAGTGCTAACATATCAGGCAGAAAACCTCCAAGTTCAATATCAGAGCTAGATAATGAAATAGCTGAAAAAGTAGACTTAATTATTGACAGCGGTAAAGTGCTAGGCAAAGCATCCACAATCATAGATGTCACATATGATAAACCTATAATAATCAGGATTGGAGCTATACCAGTTCAAGAAATTCAGCTATGTATAGGTAATACTAAACTACGATAACTTGTAATATAATATTTCTAAGACAACTATATAGAATATCCATAAGTTTTCAGAATTTTAGAATATTTCTTTATAAGATTTAAAATTTCTTCATAAGAAATGCTTTTATCTAAATCTCTGGTCGTTTTTCTTATATCTCCTCCATAGTAAATAAGAAGCGAAAACACCCTTCTTTCATAAAGAGTCTTAGGTAAATCATATGCTAATACAAGTCTGGAAATCTTGTAGATTTTATCTTCTTCAAGTATGCTTGTTCTTGTAAGCGGTTTCTCTAACTGGTTTATTGACTGAAACTTTATAATTGTTACCCAGTCATCATCCTTAATATCCGGATATATATCGGTTAATGCATTTTTAAGTTCATCAAGATTTTTAAAACCATCTGCCTTTGCATCACTTTCTCTTAAATTAGATAGCTTCGTATACCTTACAGATTTCAAAGCTAATCTACCATATATTTTTCCATTACTTTCAAGGTATACAGTATCATGAGAAGGTGAAAGTATACCCTTCCTAATAGTGGTTGTTTTTCTACCTTCAAGTATTTTCTTTACATATTCTTTTTTGAAACGAAGATATTTTCCAATTTTACGTGTCTTCATGGTAACTTGACATTCTTGTTATTACTAAGTCATTTATATAATTCACCTAAAATATTTAACTTGTATATTATATTTGGGGATTTCTAATGAATATAGTAAAAAAATATACTCTTGGTGATATAGCTGTTGAAGCGATATTCGATGAGAAAGAAAATAAAAAAATACTAATTAAGTTTAAAATAACGCCTATGTATCCCTTTGAAGCAGAAATTTTAAAAACATATATGGGTCAAGAATTTGAATGGAGTTATATAGATAAAGAAAATGCTGTAGTTTTCATCCCGAGAGACATAGAGATATCCTATAAAAATACTAACGAATTTCTTCATCAGGTTTTTGAAGGATTATTTTTTCTAAAGCCCAAACTTGCACATCTATACTCATTCCAAAAAATCAGAGAACGATTAGTAGAGAACGATTGGCTTGCATGGGTTACAGAAGAAACACTTGAAGCCAGAAAAAAGATAAACAATGGAAGAATATATGTGAAATTACAAAAAACAAATAAATTTTGGTATACTGGATACATATCAGTTCTTATTCATTCCTTTTCACTTAATGATAGCGAAAAAATATTAAACAATATAAAACGTATAACGACAATAAAAGTTAAATCAAAATATCCTCTTCTAGAAATTGAAATTCCTATCAGAAAAATCCCCTTACCCGTAATTGAAAATTTTTTAAAAACTGTCACAAAAATTATGTCTAGGTAGAATCGATCTTGATAAAGATAATCACGCATGGAGACCTAGATGGATTAACCTCAGCAAGTATAATCTATGATATATTATTAAGAAAACAAGAACGAATAATAGTACATATAGCCCAACCATTTAACTTATATACACTTCTTAGGAATACCACCTTAGAAAACAGCATAAAAGAAGTATATATACTTGACATCGGACTTGACGAGACAACATGGGAAAAAACATATCAGGAATTAAAAATTCTTCGAGAGAAAAATGTGAAAATACATTGGATAGATCACCATGTTGCTACTCTTAACCATCTTAATCAAATAATAGATTTAGAGATAGAACTATTATTCTCTCTTAAAGGCTCAACTGTAACTATTATAGGAAAAAATTTTCTGAATAAAACAAGTGAACCACGTTTCTATAAGAAACTGCTTATTATGGGTGAAGTCGGTGACAAGATACGAAAAATAAATGAGAACCATCCCCTGACAAAATATATCGAATATATTGGATCCTCACTAGTAGCAAATCCCTCGGACGATCAATTCAAAATAAATATCATTAAACTATGGGTAAAACAGAAAAACCTAGTAAACGATGAAATACTACAAAGATATGAGAAAGCATTTAGCAAACTAAAGGAACTTACTAAATATTCGAAGAATTGTATAATATTTGAAAATGAAAAAATAATTATCATCGATCTAAGAAATACTAGAGTACATGGATATGTAGGGAAAATAGCATCCTATTATACTTCAAAGAAAAATAAGATAGTCTTTATTCTGTTTAAAGCGAATCCATTCGAAACAATAATAACTTGCAGAGTCCCCCCTTCTAAAAAATTCGATGCTTCAAAAATACTTCCTCAAATAGCAAAAAAATATGGCGGTGGAGGTGGTGGACATAGAAAGGCCGCATCTATCAGAATTCCAAGAGAAATGACAGAAAGATTCATTGATGAACTAAAAAATTTATTTATACCAAGATAAATGATGGGCCGGGCGGGATTTGAACCCGCGACCCCCCGGTCTCAAATCCCTTCTTCAAAGGGATTATCAGCCGGATGCTCCTCGGCTTAGGATATCACCTAATTTACCAGGCTGAGCCACCGGCCCTTATACTTCTCTAACTTCATTATCTACGATTAAACATTTAAATTTTTTATGCAAGAAATTGTTATAATCATTTAAGTTCAACAAATTCATATTCAAGCATATCTTTATATTTTTCAAATTCCAATAAGAATCCTCTCAGTTCTATTAACGGTACAACTGCAACACCGTCATAGAACTTTAAAGAAGTTTTTAATACAGTTACAATAACTGGGTAAATTTCAGCATATTTCCATCCCTCAATTAATCCTACAAGAAAGTTACTACTCTTTAAAGCCTCAGCGAATAAAATAGAACGCTCTTTCTGTTTAACAATAGCTATTTTAAGTTGCGAAACACGTGCACGACGCCATAATTTACAATCACATAGCAATATGTTCGGTTCCTTTAATCCCAAAACATCCAACTCTCTATTATTACCTCTATATTTGAATCTATAGTTCCTATATGTCTTATAGCCGAATTTCTTAAAAATAATTGAGCAGAGTTTTTCAAGATCACGCCAACCAGTCTTGAGAGCAATATCCGTTAAATTAAACCCTTTCAACCATGCTTCAATTACTAGGCTACTCTTATCAACTATGTATATCGAATCTCTATCTATTATAATATTTTGAAATGACCTTAAGAAATCATAAATATATCCAGGAGACATCCCTGTTATATTAGAAATTTCCTTTAAAGTGACTTTTCCTTTGCTACTGAGTAACAATACAGTTGATAAAATATAATATTTCTTATAACTAATCACATATGCTAAATCTACTTCTTAAATAATGATAGATGCCATAGTTGCCAATCTAGGCCATCTCTCAGCTGCTTCTTTAGCAACAGGTCCACGAATCTCAGTACCTTTTGGCTCACCATCAGGTGTTAACAAAACACCAGCGTTATCCTCGAAAGCTATCCATGTACCATCAGGTCTTCTATAAGGTCTTCTCTGCCTTATTATGACAGCTCTCATAATCTGTTTTCTAAGCTCAGGTCTTCCCATCCTAATAGATACAACTACAATATCTCCTACAGCTGCTCCGGGAACTCTTCTCCATCGAGTCTTCATATGTAATACCCCTATAACTCTTGCAAGCTGCGCTCCAGAATTATCAGATATATTAATCAAACTTTCTTTAAATACACCAGGAGTTATATATCTTCTATAAGAAACACCTACTTCCTTAATACCTCTTTTTGCCACATTTTTCACCTCTCAACCTTTCCTAACACTACAAATGATACAGATTTGGCCAATGGCCTCGTTTCACCTATTACAACTAAATCTCCAGGTTGAACCTTAATACAAGGAGGTAGATATGCATGTTTTTTCCTTCTCCTCTTTTCATACCGCATATACTTTTTTACAAAATGAAGATATTCATGTGAAACAACTATCATCTTATGCGCCTTTACCTTATCAACTTTTACTGTAAACACCATTCCTCTAACAGGAAGACTACCATGCCATGGACAAAGAGGATCATTGCAAGTATCTTCAGGCGGCTTTACACCAGGTATTCCCACATTACGAACTTTTACACTTTCCATAGAGACATCCCACTTTAATAAGGCATCTGATTATTATATAATTAGACCTTATTAACATTTTGTTACCATAAAATCTACAACATAATAATTTAAACTAGATAAAACTTACCAACGTCTAAATTTCTTTTTTAATCTTTCCTCAGGTCTACCAACAATAACCTTACCCTCAACCTTTACTTTTTCTCCCGTAGGTAAATAAAAAACAATGACAACATCCTTCTTAGAAACCATTTTTCTACCTTTATCACTCTCTATAACCAGCATATTAGCAGTCTCATCTATTACTCTTCCTGATATACCTATCTGAGACTTATTAGAACTATTTATAATTTCTACTCGCAAACCAATTAACTCATGAAAAATAATATTTCTTGGCGATATTTTCATTATTACCTAATCTTCAATTCTTCCTCTCTCAATACTGTTAAAATTCTAGCAATAGTTCTTCTAATCTCTCTCAATCTACCAGGATCATCCAACATTCCTCTTTTAGCCATTACTCTTAAACGAATCAACTCGGTCCTCAACTCATTAAGCCTTCTAACCTTTTCTTCCCTAGACATTTTTCTAATTTCACTCATCCTCAATATTGGCATTACGTTACCACCTCAGGTTGTTTAATTTTAATCTTATCCGGCAACTCAACAGGAGGCATAATCTTAACTTTAACACCATATATGCCAGGCTTTAACAATACTTGTACAGTTGCTTCATTCACAAGTTCTTCACCAGGTTTCCCAGATTTGATTACAACCCCATCTCTAAACTTTTCAAATCTATGTCTCTCAGAAGTTAACTTACCACTAATTACAATTTCTGCACCTCTAGCACCAGCTTCCATTATATTGTGTAATGCAATAAAAGCCGCTCTCCTAAACTTTACTCCCCTAGCTAATGCTCTTGCTATTCGATAAGCCATTATCTTTGGATTAAGCTCAGGATTTTGGATTTCGATAACATCAATCTGAGGGTTCTCAAAACCAAATTTTGTTTGCAATGTTTGAGCAAGCTCCCTTATCGTAGCTCCTCTTCTACCAATTACCAGAGCAGGTCTTTCCGCATAAATTACCACTCTTGTACCTATAGGAGTCCTGAATACTTGTACATCAACATAGCCTGCTCTGACAAGTCTACTTTTAAGATAATCATTCAACTCCATATACTTTAATCCTTGAGTTATAAAAAATTGTTTTACCGTAACCATACACACACCCCTATAATCTCTCTTCTAGACCTATCTCAACATGTACAAGTTGCTGAAAATATGGAGTTGCTCTACCAAACGCTCTAGGAATATATTTTTTAAGTTTCATCCCTTGAAAAGCTGCAGCATGAACAACCCATAGTCTCGTGGTATCAAGTCCCTTAAACTCAGCGTTAGCCTCTGCATTTTCAAGTACAGATAACACGGCTTTAGCGACTTTCACTGGATATCTTCCAGGCCCTATACCCCTTCTATGACCTACTTTACCATAGTATCTTCTGAACGGTACAGCTCTCCTCATTTCAATTATATCTTCTAAAATTTGTTTAGCTTCATCAATCTTTTTACCCCTAATCTCTTTTAAAACCTCAACTGTTGCTTTATATGATATTCTTAGATCCCTACCACTAGCTATTGCAGTTCTGACAGGATCAAGTGCTACTGAATATCTCCACCTTGGCATCACGACACCCTATATCGATAACACTGATATACAACAATATAAATTTATATTCGTTACGCATATCTAGTCTCTCTAACACAAAAATAATTATAATATTACTTTGATTATAAAACACTATTTGAGAATATTTATTTATTTTAGTTAACAAAAAATATAAGAAAAGCCCCGGTAGCTTAGTGGTAGAGCGACGGCCTCGTAACTATACCGAGAAAGCCGTAGGTCGCGGGTTCAAATCCCGCCCGGGGCTCCAAATAAAGTTTAATATAACAGTTTCAGAAAAGAAGAATTTATTAATCTAACTTTTCATACACAAATCCTTAGTAGATTTAGATTAATAAGGGGCATACGATGACAAAAACTAGAAAGATATTAGCATTTATTAAACTTACCCGTATTCATCATGCTATAATGGCCGTATTAGCAGTAATAGCGGGATCAATCTCCTCAATTCCATGGATTCAGATAATAGACCAATATACAAAAAACATTGTACTAGGATCCATTGTTACAATACTAGTAGAAATGAGTGTCTTTATCTTTAATGACATATTTAATCTCAGTGAAGATATTATAAATGATCCAGACAAGCCCTTAGTAAAAAAGGAAATATCATTAAATGAGGCAAAAATTTATGGTGTGCTAACTCTTTTTTCTTCCATCATTCTTTCAATCTTTATAAGTTTTGAAAGCTTTATCCTAATTCTTCTTGCAATTATTACAGGAATGGCCTACAATATCACTCTTAAAAAAACAGGATTTCTAGGCAATCTAATAGTAGCATTTAACACAGCTTTACCTTTCTATTATGGTGCATTATTAGTTTATGTTTTCTACGAGAAAAAGATTGTAATTTTTTATACAATCGCCTTTCTAACCGCCCTAGGTAGAGAGATAATAAAGGGTATAAGAGATATAGTAGGAGACAAAAAAGCTGGTATTCGCACACTTCCAGTTATTCTAGGACTAAAAAAATCTGGATATATAGCCACATTTTTGATAATTACAGCTATAATCTTAAGTATTCTACCATTAATGTTAGTTAAAAACATTGTCGGATACTTGTTATTTATTCTACCTACAGACATATTGCTTCTTTATTCTTCTCTTAGTATATCTTTTCATCCAGATATAGCTAACGCCTCTAAACATAGGAAAATAACTTTGATAGCCATGTTTCTAGGAATTCTGGGTTTTGCTTTTTCAAATATATAAACAGAATAGAAAAAAGATTATATAATATTTAAAAGCTAGAATAGTAAGATACTATACAATCTGGTGCATATCATGCTCTCTGAATATACGTTGAGGAAAATAAAAAGGTATATCCAAGATATATTTAATGAAAAACTTCTGGTAGCTTTATTTATATTAGTAATATCTCTTAGTGTATCAGGCTTTACTTACGTATTAGTATACAAGCCCCCACCGATGACTACCACTGGTGTCATAGCACCAGGGCTAGATAGAGAAACATCAAGTGAGTCAATATTAGTTACAATAACCTATATACTTGGACTGTTTGGACTATATTTAGTCTACATAGCTAGACAGCATATTCATAATCCTAAATATATGTCACTTCTTCTTATAGCTGGATCATTAATATCAGCATTAGTAATAATTATGCTACTTACAGTATATAATATGAAAATATAATGGAAAAGATCACTGGAGAAATATTAAAACATATCACCAGTGGTATAACACTAGTTTATGGCCAACCATACACTTTTAAAACAAAAATAGCCTTATACATAGCATCCTATTTAAATGGAAAAATTTACTACATCGCAAATGGAAAACATAAAAGAAAAAAACTTGCTTCTAATAAAAAAATATTTAAAACAAACTCATTTATAGAAGAAACATATATTCTTTTCAATTTAGATCAAGAGATAGAAAATAACAAAGATATAATAATATGGGACACTTTCCTGGGAAATTATGCATATCTCGAAGCCTATCTAGACAGTTTATCTTCTTTAAAAATTCTTATACTGGCGTTAACACAGTTGAAATATCTATCAAAAAAACATAACATAAAAATTATATTAATTGAATTAGAAGATCAAAATATGCTGCCTCCTTTATGGAAATATATACAACCCTATATTAATATAGTTATACACACAGTGAGAAAAAATAATAGTCTTAAGTTAATGATTAAAACATCTAATATGGAAACTATTAAAAAAATAGACATACCGATCGGAAAAATACTATGAAAACATTAGTAGAATATCTAAAGGATCAAGAAATCTTCTCCTTTTATGTAGAAACTAATAAAGATATTTATATACTTGGAACCATTTTAAAAAATCTAGGCATAGATAAATTTGAAATATCTACACATCATAATCATAAACATAAAAAGCATCTCATTATCCCTTCAATTCTTTTAAAACAAAGATATAGAGAACCCTTGATAAGTCTTTATATAATATATAAAATTAATAGACTTCCATTGAAGCTAACTATTGGTATTGATCCAGGAGCAAGCAATACAGGATTAGCTATAATAACAAATGACATTCTTGCATATGTAGAGAACATACGAAATCATAATAAAGTATCCTATATTTTAGAAGAAATATTAAATAATATACAGATTAGAGGAATGATTATAAAAATAGGTTATACATCATCTACTCTTATTTTTTCACATAAAATGAAAAATATGATCGAAAATATTTTCCTGAAAAAGAAATTTTACAACTACAAGATTATATTTGTAAAGGAAAATAAAGTAAAAGAACACATAATAAAACCCTACATAAATAAAATTAGAAAAAATCCCCATATTTTCTCAGCCCTACAAATAGCTCTCTGGCAAATTTGGAAAGATCATAACGAGTAAATAAATAATAACATTAAAATTTATTTTTCAAATGTAATTAGCTTATATGATGACATATAAGATTATATGCGAAAGATGCTCTTACGTTTTTTATACAGGTAATACTCCGGTTAGCGTAAGGGAAATAATAAATAAATATGGAGGAAAATGCCCACGATGTTTAAAGAAACTCTCCGTTAACTCAATACGAATAAAAATAAAAATATAGTCCCAAATCTAATACGAAGTATTTATTTATTATTAAGAGTTTAAATAATCTATCCGATTAAAGAATATAAGGGATTAGAAAATGCCAAAAATGCCAGAACAGATAGAAAAAATTTTCGATATGGGGAAAAAAATAATCATACTTTATCTTAATCTAGTTTCTAATAAAAAAACCGTAATCACACTAATACTATTGTTTGCATTTTCAATCGCTATACTATTAAGACTTATTCCAATGAAATGGGGAATTTACTTAAATGAATTCGATCCATACTATGAATATTATCTTGCGGAGAAAGTAATTGAACATAGCAAAAACACTATTATAGATGGCATTGTATGGTGGTTTAGCTGGTGGTTCGATGAACATACAAAGGATACACTTTTCTGGGCTCCTTTCGGAAGAGATATAAGAAAAACTAGTCAGCCTGGAGCAGCTCTCTTTTCCTCTACCATATACTGGATCCTATCAAAACTAGGCTTTAATATATCACTTTACACGGTTCATGCATTTATTCCCCCAATAGGTGCATCACTTGCTATATTTATTGCATATTTATTAGGAAAAGAAATAAAGGATGAACGTGTTGGAATACTTTCATCACTGATGCTGTCTCTAAGCTGGTCATATATATATAGAACAAATCTGGGCGCGAAACATGAAGGTATTGCTATCCCATTTATGTTACTTGGATTCTTCCTATATTTAAAAGCCTATAATAAATCATCGACTCTATATGCATTTTTATCTGGCCTATCTCTTGGCTTTGTTGTGCTCTCATGGGGTGCCTATCTCTACCCCTGGAACCTAGTTGCACTAATAGGATTTATATGGTTAATACTGCATCCGACGGACATACGAATGGCAAAGGTTTTTCTAATATCAAACATTATAACTCAACTTTTCATAGCTATAACTCCTCGATTCGGACCAAAAATTGCCTTCTACAATATTGTCTCTGTAATACCTATGGTAACAAATATCATCTCCGCTCTTGTAATAATAGGCCAAATGTCAAAAGTTGTTTCCCGTAAAAATCTAAAAATAGTAGTAATATCAACATCTTTTGTATTAACAGCCATAATGCTAATAGCGTGGAAGTTAGGACTTATAGCTTCAGTAGCTGGAAGAATACTGGCGATTGTTCTACCAATATATCGTGAAGTAGGCGTTACCACTGTTGCAGAACATGCTGTGCCTGGATGGGCGTCATTTTATAGCGATTACAGCACAATTATATTATTCGCTATATTTGGAGGATTTATAGCTTTTCTACATGCAAGACACTCTCTTTCAAAATTATTTTCGTCACTATTTGTTTTATCAGCCGCGTATGCTGCTTCTTCAATGGCTCGTCTTACACTACTTCTAGCACCATCAGTCACACTTCTAGGAGCTTATGGGTATATTGAGATCTTAGACTCGATATTTCCCATCCTTTTTGCAAAAGAAAAATACAGAACATTAAAACGGAGAAAAATTAGTAAAGAACCTCTTGCATTAGCATTTATTATTATAACTTTACTTTTATTGCCTCCATTTGCAAATACTAAAGCCATAACAAATTCACATCAACCACCACTAATACTTTCCTCATCAGTACCCCTATTAAGATATAATTACCAATTTACAGATTGGCTTTCAGCCCTTGAATGGATTAAGAATAATGTTCCAAAAGACGCAACTATAGCTACTTGGTGGGACTATGGTTACTGGATTTCAGTAAATACTAGAAGAAAAACCACTTGTGATAACGCAACACTTGATTCAAAACAGATAAAGAGAATAGCAACAGCATTCCTATCTCCCGAAGAAGAAGCATTAAAGATCTTCAAAGAATTAGGAGTAGATTATGTAGTCGTATATGAGCCATTCCAATCCCAGACTTTACAGTATTTTGGTGTAAAGGTATACATGTCATTACTCTATCCTACACTAGGTGGAGATTTAGCAAAGAGTGTCCAGATGGCACGATGGATAGGCAGAGATCCTGCAAGATATATATATGGTTATGGAGAGGGTAAATATGCATATATCGATGCACAAGGTCGAAGAATACCTATACTTGTTCCTGCAAATACGCCTGAAGCAAAAAATGCTACGCTATATCATTTATTATTTGCAAAAACCCATGATAGAACAAGATTCATTTTTGAACCATTCTTCGGAGGACAGCCAATACAAGGATATAATGGACCTGTATTGATGATGCCTCCACCAAAATATTTCAAGTTAGTCTATGCGTCACAACCGAACGGGTGGGTACTAGTATTCAAAGTATTATATAATCAGACAGAAAACACTAATAGTACAAGCACTCCTTAGGGATCGTTTTTAAAATAAAGAAGCTTCATTTTTCTTCTATATCTCCCATACTTATCTTCAGGAGAAAATTTAGGGGGATGAGCAGAAACTAGTTTTCCACCACAATACAAACATATTTCTTGCTCTAACGTATATCTACCACATTTCATACATTTTTTAAGAAAAACTCCCTTAGGCATATTACCTCTTTAACCTCTCAAATTTGATAGAGCAATTCTCATTATTAGCCTCTTTTTGAACAGTGTTTAAAATCTTTTTCAGAATACCTTCAGCCGTTTTATAATCCAAGCTTTCAATATCAAGTTTATATTTTGGAGATCCTAGAGTATACATCCTAATCTTTATATTTCCATCCTCTTTAACAACATTACGCCAAGATAAGAGAATTCTTTTAATTCTTTCAATACCATCACTCTGATAACATTCTAAATGAAATATACCGCTAATCTTAGCTATAGAAAACTTGATATGCGCTTTAGCTAATTCTGTCAGTATGCCCTTCCATGGCTCTTTTATTCCCGCTTCTTCCAATGCTTTATCTCCTCTTAATGCCGCTTCCTCTAATCCAGCAAATATTTCGCCATAATAATCTTCTAGCTTCCAACCTGCCTCCTTATAAGCTTCCTCTAAAGACTTACCTACCTTCTTTGCAGCTATTTCTAATAATTTATCAGCTCGTTGTAAACGCTTCCACTCATATAACTTTTGTTTCCTTTCGCTTTCACTAACCCTTTTTAAAGATACATCTACAATACCTCTCTTTCTGTCCAGCCGTATAACCTTAAAAACTCGTTTCTGACCCTTCTTTAAAACCTCTCTTATGCCCCTAAACCATGAATGAGAAACCTCATTTAAAGGAATATATGCTTTTAGTCCACCATATTCATCCAACAGTATAAATGCACCGTGATCATATATCTCTTCAACTGTACCTATAACTAACTCATTATAGGACGGAAGTCTTTTTCTCTTTCTCATAATCAACCACCCAACAATAACTGATCACTAAAATAACATGTCAAATAAAAAGCATTAAAAGTATATAAGGCTTCTACTAAAGAAATTACTAATCAAAAACCTTTAAAATTTTTCCCTCTATCAATGCTTTGCCTCCAGTAGGTCTCGCAAGTATACGTCCACACATCAAGCATTCCACCGTAGTAGATACTCTATCAAAAATCACTTGTTCATTCTCACAGTCCGGACATTTAACTAGCAAAAACCTACTTTTCGGATAAGGTATCAATATCTTTCGTTTCTTCATTTAGTAATCACCTTATTTTCTCAACAATTTCAAGCTTCTTTAATCTTAATCCTTTCTTATGAATTATATATCCACATTCATCACACTTAAGCTTTAATACTTGTTTCTTTGTAACCTTAGCAGTCCTCTTTTGTTCAGGCTTCCTTTGAGATCCATAACCCTTTTGCTTAGCTAAATAGCGTCTCTGTCCAGCTGCCAATGTTCTACGCTTACCCGGCTTGTATAACATTACTGTATGAACAGTGTATTTCCTACATTTTGGACAATATGTTCTAATTTTATTAGGAACCTTCATGAAATAGCCACCATCCTACTCCATAAATAAGATTAAAGCCCTATATTATATTTTTCTAATTCTATCATCCTAATATTTCAACTACACCATTTTTTTCTAATTCCTTCGCTATAGTCAATGGTATGAAGGCCAAATCACCTTTTGCAAAAGGTCCCAAAATTCTACCTTCACCTATAGATAATTTTGTATAAGGTTGAATAAAGAAAACCAGTATATTTTGTACTCTCTTCTTTTTTCCCTCTCTATCTATTTTTTTAACAATCTCTTTTCCACCTATTTGTGGAAAAATTCCAACCTGAGACTCTTTATTTATACCTTTAAATTCCTCCAGATAAGTCATTACTCTGTCTATAATCTCAGCCTCTTCCGAAGGTAACTGAATATTAGGCTTCTCTCCAGTTCTCCATATATATTCTACTGCTTTCTTTATCCGAATAAGAAATAATTTCTCTAAAGATAATCTCAATATTTTTACTTCATAATCACTTACATCACTATGTTTTTTTTCCAAGTTTTCAATAAATTCTCTGGCTTCCTTATAGAAATTTGTATCAAGTCCCAAAAGTATACTACTTTCAATTTCTCTTACTAATGCATTGGCAATCTCCGAATAATCCACGGCTATAACCCTTTTCTCATAAAATTTTAATTAAACTAATATCATCACCACCATTCTGTAATAAATATATACCTAAATACATTGGTACATCTATCACTTTATTTCTAACATTCTCAAATTTCCAGTCTAAAACTTTCTCAGGTATCCTTTTAACATATAGTCTAATATAACCGTCATTAAACACAATAGATTTCTTTAAAACATCCTCATTTTCAAGCTCTTTATAGGAAAGTTTTATTACTCTTAATCCTGTTTTTCCATGAAGCGAATCAGGTAATCTAATAAGCCTCTTAATATCTATAGTAACCTTTTCATCAATAATACATTGTTCTTCTTTGATAGCATTGTGAAATAAAAATTTCCACTCATTAAGAGTAAGAACAACCTCATTTAAAGCATCAGGACCATAAACACCTAATTTATCTATCAAAATATTTATTCTCTCAGAATTTAACCCAGCTAACATTAAATCATCACGAGACATTTTCAATAAAAATGAATACATTCCTCTAATCAATCTTTTATGCCATCCCTTAGAATCAATACTCCAAATATATTCATAAAGATCTTTTTGAACCCTCTTAAGAAAAAAATCAGTATCTATTCCAACTCCACGTATATAATCAGCGATCTCTCTTCTAGCATCTTGATCCATCTCTAAAACATCTTTTTTATCTATATGAATATGAAACCCTCTATGGCCAGAAAAGAAAATCTCTAGTTCCTTATGACTAAAACCAAAATCTTCGCTTAAAAAATCTATAAGCTTTAATGTCTCATCTCTTGCCGTTTCTATACACTTGTTACAAACCCACGTTTTTTTCTTTATTCTTTCACTACCGCAAAATGGACATATATCAACACTTCCTGTACCTTCTTTTCCACAATTCAAACATTTCCAAGAATCATGATATTTCTTACATAAAGTTGGTATATGGTCAACATCTATATCAAATATAAGATCTGCTCCAAGCCAACCTTTTTGATTCATACTGTCTGCATTCGGATACTCATAATATGCTGACGAGTAAAATACATGGCTAGGAATAATCTTTCTAATATATCTAACAAGCTCATCAATATTTTTAAAAGAAATATGTCTATGCATAGTCCCATTATCAAAAAATACAAAACCAAACTCCCTTTCTTCTAACTTCTTAGGAATATAAAAATCATGATGAGAAAGATAATATTTACGAAACATTTCTCTTACAAATAAACTTAAGTTAAATTCTCTTCTTAACATTAGGAGGCATACCTCTTACAGCTTTATAATAATATTGAAGAGGATGTGATATTCCTTCACATTCCCAATAACAAAGACCTAGACTTCTCATACTATCACATTTATAAGTAACATATTTTGTTTTAGATCCTCTAAGTCCTGCAATATGCTCAATCTGATACCTTGCTAAATCTTCTCGAAAATCTGGAGAAAATCTAAATATCCCTAATACTTCCTCAACATCCATACCAATATTTAATAAAAATGATGCAAGAGCGAATCTTGCACTATGGGATAAATTTCTACCATTTTTTAGATCTTCTATGATACTCCTTATACAAGGTGGATAATATTTTTCACCCTTTTTCAAATATCTTGATCTAACTTTCTCATACTCCTTAACTTTACGATTCCATACCATACTTATTTCTTCAACTAAAGTATATACTGGATCCGGCAACTGAACCTCACTAATATTAACATTCGATATTTGCTTAGCCATATATTTTTTCAAGCCACTTTCTATAAGCCGTAGTAACTCTATCTTCTCTAAATAAACCCAGCCTTTAGATACTTGCCTATGAACAAGTTTCCAACGCCCCCTATACTCTGGTATATTTTCTAAATAATCTATAAAAAACATCATATACTTTCCTTCAGAACCATATGCAATTTTCCAACCAAAAGTCGTAGCCAAATAAAGAAGAAAATTATTTTCTTCAACATTTATATACTCACTATATTTTTTAGATAGCACTACCACGAATTTCTCAATAAGACTACGATCTCCTATTATTTTTAGAACTATTAACGCAACTAGATATGAAAGAACCTCAATGTCAGGATCATCACCTGAAGGAGGTATAGGTAAAGAATTTATTACGGCATCAAATATCTCCTTTACTCTCCGTATAACCTCATTACCAAGGGTATCGTAGCTAAGATCCTCTAAAGTTAGGCCTAGTTCACTAATATACTTTAAAGCATCAGGCAAAAAAGGATACTTTAAAAAATATCCTTTAGTTAAAGTAACTTCTATTTTTGCCATTATGCCTCCATTCTAGGAGCTAAATAGTATCTCAGCGTACCTCCAGCAGCAATTTCAAAAGTTAAAAGCAACGGTTTATTCGTTGAAAATTCCAGTGCCGCAATATCACTTACTCTATAAGCCTTTCCCACAATGTCAGTCAGATAACTAAGACCATATAATGCTGTTGAAGATTCTTTTACATCATATTCAAGCAATGAACCTGCTTCTAAAGAAAACTTTGCTTCAACTTCTCCCTTATCGCTTTTTGCCTGAACAATGAAAACATCTTCCTCAGCGATAAATTTTATAGTATCACTAACAAGTTCAGCGTCCTTTAAGACATCTCTCAAAGCATCACTTAACATTTTAGCCAATACATTAAAAGTAACCTTTGGTGAAGGAAGCTCTTCACCAACAACATCCAATAAAGGAAGAGAAAAAGATCTCTCTGCTCTTCCCACGAAGCTTATCTTTAACCTACCATCCGTGGTCTCGAAAACAACTCTTTCGTCACTTTTACTCCTACGAATTATTTTTGTTAAATCGTCAAAATTAACACCTATCCTTACACTATCTCCTTCAATTTCATATTCTTCAAAAGCATCCTTAGGTATAAATAGATCAACCATAGCTATCCTGCTCGGATCAAGTGCTCTTAACATTAAACCATCATTTGTCGCAATAAAGTTGGCTTCATCTATTAATGCAGAAAGACTTTCTATTAAATATCTCCATTCTTTCGCATCTGGGAACAAAAATCTTATCTTCATATTAATCCCATTTATAATAATTCAAGTTATCCTAAATAACTTAATTATTAATAATTAGGGAGAAATTATTGATACTCTCTCCAAATATACCCACATTTCGTACATTTAAAAAATCGTGTGGCTGGTTCATCAGCACTACGCGTCTGCACCTCCCAATAATATGCCTCACTGTTACCACATTTAGGACAAGTAATCTTAGCTTTAGGAAGAACCTCAATTCTTTGATTTTTCTCAATAATAATTATCTTATCCCGAGGACCCTTTTTAAGCCTTGACTGAACCCTATAAATACTTCTACTTTTCTCATCATTTGGCTCTAAGACAAAGCCACATACCCTGCATCTCAAAACCTTTTTACCATCAACAACGGCAGGTATCATTATACCCCCACACTTCGGACAAAACTTCACTATAACCACCCTCCAAAAATCTTGAACATCTTTTAGCACTACTTATATAAACATTTTTACGTTTTTGTTAAAAGAGTGATATCATGACAAGTGAACAAAACTATTATAATTATGAATGGTTACTAAACCGTGCCTATAGCTCATTACCTAAAAAAGCATTTATGAAAAGAAAGGAAAGATTCGTAATACCTAGAGCAGAAGTTATAATATCTGGTAAGAAAACATTTATTACAAACTTTAAGCAAATATGTGAAACTGTTAATAGAGATCCTAAAATAGTTCTCAAATTTTTACTTAAAGAACTTGGCTCACCAGGAGAATTTACCGACCAAGCAGCTATAATACAGGGAGAATTTCCTTCAAAAACAATCAATACATTAGTGAACAGATTTGTAAAAGACTATGTAATATGCCCAGTATGCAATAGTCCAGATACTATTCTTATAAAAGAAAGAAAGATTATGTATTTAAAATGCATGGCGTGTGGCGCAACGTCTCCCGTAAGACCTATCTAGCCAAGTTTTTATACATATAAAAGGACCCTCTAAATTTTCTATATCCCATCTTCCTATAATATTCTCTAACCCCAATACCAGATATTATAAATAACCTCTTAGCATCAAACTCTTCAACCGCTATTCTCTCAGCCTCCTTTAGAAGAGTTCTACCAAGACCTTTATGTTGCCACCATAACTTCTCAGTTTTCCCAAGAGGTATCTGAGGCCCATATACATGTAACTCCCTAACAATGACGGATCTTTCATCAATCTCATGTCTATGAGCTAATTCAGACGGCTTTCTTAATCTAAGAAAAGCATACAATACATCTAATGTAGGATCCTCAAACGAAATAAAAATTTCTATCCCTTTACTAGCCTCATAATAATATTTTATCATTTTGAGACTTGTTTCCTGTGGTACATTTCCCCTCTGAATTATATATCTTCCAATCTCTCTACATCTAATACATCTACATTTTAATCCTTTTTTCTTCATGTATTTTTTTACTACTTCCCTAAAATTCCCTATTTTTAAGCCAGCTGACACACTTGAAACAGGAACATCCCTTTGAACCCTCATAATCCTAACGTATGGTGGAATAATATTCTTAATTTTAGCAACTAACTCTATAAGCTCTTCATCACTATAAGGTTTATATAATCCTCTTTTCCACATAGTATAAAGAATTGTGCCAGGCATAACCAAGGTTGGATATATTTTCAGCATATCAGGCCTAAAATCTGGGTTATCAAATAATTCAACAAACATCTCATAATCTTTGTCTATATCCGAACCAGGTAATCCGGGCATCATATGATATACTACTTTATATCCTGCATCTTTTAGTATCCTAGTAGCATTAACAGAATCTTTAACAGTATGCCCCCGTCGAATCTTTTCAAGCATATCATCATAGATAGATTGTACACCTAGTTCTACACGTGTAGCAGCCAGTTTTAAGAATAAATCTACGTGCTTCTCTTTACTCCAATCAGGTCTAGTTTCAATAGTCAATCCAACACATCTAGCCTTAGCATACTCATTTCTTCTAATCTCATAAAGTAAATTAGTATATTTTTGAGGTAAATATCTGGGATAGTCATTGAGTGCTTGAATAACTTTTGTAATAAACCATTCTTGATATTTTAAAGGCATAGCTGGAAAAGTACCACCCATTATAATTACTTCAATTTTAGAAGGTGTATGCCCCATAGCTTCATACTGCTTTAATCTATACCATGTCTGCTTATAAGGATCATAACTGTAGTTTAATGCCCTCATTACAGCTGGAGAACGCGTAATATAGCTCTGTGGAGTGTTATATTCTGGACCTCCTGGACAATAGATACATTTTCCATGAGGACATGGATAGGGAGCTGTCATAATAGCAACAACTATAACTCCTGATAACATCCTAGTAGGCTTCTTAATTTTTGGAAAAAACTTTTTATGAAGAGACATATCCTTTCTCATCATTTTTTACAGCAATAACAACAATATTATCTTTCAAAATTTTTTTCTTTGGAGACCATACAAAAATCTTCAATATTTTAAATCCATGCTTCTTGATAAGCGTCGCCAACTCACCTCTAGTAAAAAAATGATAAAATCTATAGATAACTTTATCCTCCTTTCTCCATTCAACAAATGCATCTCCAAAAGTGTATCGATACCTTAACCAATAGAAAAGAGCTTTTAAAAAATTCTTCGGATAAAAAAGCTTCCAGGCTGTAACTATTATTATACACTTCGACCTACATGTTCTCCATAATTCTTTAAAAGCTTTTTCCCTATTTTGTTTTCCAGGAACATTATGTATAGTAGCAAGTAAAGTTACTGCCTTAAAAATATTCTTCCTAAAGGGTAAAAGCATCATAGATGCAACAATGGGATATATCCGCTCTGAAATCTTTTTCCTATACGCTCTTCTTCTAAGAATCTTAACCATATTTTTAGAGATATCTAACCCAATAGTATCATCCATTTTCGCTAACTCAACAGTATTTTTTCCAGTACCACAGCCTATATCCGCTATATAACCACCTATATTTTCCATGTTCTGTATAAGTAATAAAATAATTTCATACCATATCCTTCGTCCTCTATCATATGTCGAAGCTATCTGTTCAAAAGCTTCCTTTACATATACTCTTTGAAAAACATCATCATTTAATTTTTTCATGGATAATCCGCTTAAGCTCTTCAATATTTAATCCTTTTAAAGCAGATATCTCCACAATATTATATCTTTTTATAACATCGCAAATTAAAAAAATCCTATTTATATGTTCCTTGTCAAACATATCCATCTTATTAAAAATAATAATTTTTTCAACTCTTGGGAACATCTCTATTATATCAGTCAGAATCGAACATTGATACTTTATAGTAAAGCCACATGTCTCCGTTGGGTCAAAAACATACAACAATAATCCTTTAAAATGTTTCATTGCAAGTATAGCTCTTTTCTCAATGTTATTTTTTTCCTCCAGAGGTCTATCTAGAAGTCCAGGTGTATCAATAACTTGTATCCTTTTTCCATTAGACTCAATATGACCAACTATAATTTCTTTAGTTGTAAATGGATAAGGTTTTATTTCGGGTTTAGCTCTAGTCAAAACCTTTAATATAGATGATTTACCAACATTAGGTGCACCAGCTATAATTATAGAAGAAATTTCTGGATTAAGAGCTGGAAGCTTAAGAATCTCAAGTTGATAAACCCTGATCTTTCTCATACAATCATCTAAGTCTTCTAATATAGATTTAAGTCTTCCAAAGAAACTCTTCCTTATTCTTAATATACTATTTTTTTCATTACAATGAATAATATCCTTTATATACTTTTTTGAAATTCTTTCAATAAGTCTTGAAGATTTATATAAAAAGCTTAGACAACGTCTATATGAATACGAATTAATTATAATAGAAAATAATTCCTGATAAAATGGGTGTAATTCTTCAATAAAGGGACTGGAAAGAGCAATCTTTCTTAAAGTTTTAGCAACATAATCCGCGGCTATCTCAATTCTTCTAATTTCCTTATTTTTAATTTTTTCTAAACCTTTCCTTCCCCTACCCTCAGCCCTTTTAGACCTATTAACAGCTATTTCGAATAACTTATCCGAACTACCAGGTGCTATATACATCTTTTTAATAACTTTTTCTATATCGGTATATCTCAATTCTATCAACCATTTAAACCAATCTAAAGCAACTCATTACAGATATATTTGGACAACAAGTATATCTTAGACTTACATTTATAAAAAATGTAGATTATAGATGGGTGTAAAACATGGAATATTATCCTGGTGCAACATCAGTAGGCATAAAGGCAGTAGATGGAGTAGTTCTCGCCGCTGATAAGAGAGTTACATATGGATTTATGTTAATGAGCAAAGCAGGCAAAAAAGTTTTTAGAATAACAGATAAAGTTGGTATAGCTAGTGCCGGATTTATTTCAGATATGCAGAGCATAGCTAGAACATTAGAGGCAGAGATCCGACTTTATGAATTGGAGACCGGTTCACCAATACGTATAAACGGTGTAGCTAAATTATTATCAATCATTCTATTCAACAGAAGACTATATCCATATATGGTAGAGACCATAGTTGGAGGCATTGATGACAAAGGACCTCATCTATTTATTCTTGATCCAATAGGTGCAGTTATTGAAGATGATTACACTGCTCTTGGCTCTGGGGCCCAAATAGCTATAGGTATAATCGAAGAAGGATACAAAGACGATATATCTATACAAGAAGCATATAACCTAGCTATTAAATCAGTAAAATCCGCTTTTAGTAGAGATGCAATGAGTGGAGATGGTATTGATGTTTTAGTTATAAGTAAAAAAGGAATAAAGGAAGAATTCATTAAAGTAATATAAAATATTTTTTAGAAATAACCCCTCATATTAAAATAGGGGGTATTTTTGATAATACGTTTCTGGCTACTAGATATAAACTATGATCTAGTCGGAGGAATACCTGAAATAAGATTGTGGGGCATTGATGATAAAGGCAAAAGAGTTGTTATACTGGAACGAAATTTTAGACCATATGTGTATATACTTCCAATAAATGAACAATTTCTAAAAAAAATTACTGAAGAAATCGATAAACTTAGAAACAAGTATAAAATTTTAGAGATAGATGTTGCCGAGAAAAAATATTTTGGGAAAATATTAAAAGTTTTAAAGGTAACTTTACTAAACCCAAGAAATGTTCCCCGTTTCCGTGAAGACTTATCGAAAATTAGAGGAATAAAAGAAGTCCTAGAAGCTGATATAAGATTTTACATGAGGTACATGATAGATAATGATATATATCCCAGTGCATGGCATGATGTTGAAGTAGAGGAAGTATCCAATAAAAATAGATGGGATGTAGATCATGTATACATTGCTAAGAAGACACCGATATTCGTATCATATGAAAATCCTCCTGATTTAAGGATATTTGCTTTTGACATAGAATGTTATAATGTTCTTGGAGAACCTAATCCTCTAAGGGATCCTGTTATAATTATTGCTACGTTGAATAAAAATAAAGAAATCAAAATTTTTCAGGCAAGAGATAAAGATGATGAAGAACTAATCAAGAATTTTATAAAAGATATAAAGGAATATGATCCAGATATTATCGTAGGATACAACTCTAATAGGTTTGACTGGCCATATTTACGTGAGAGAACAAAACATCTAAAGATAAGATTAGACGTTTCGAGAGCTGGTGGTCAACCAACTCAAAGTGTTTATGGTCATTTCTCAATCGTGGGGAGAGCTAACATCGATTTATTTGATTTTGCTGAAGAGATAAACGAAGTAAAAGTAAAAACATTAGAAAATATAGCAGACTATTTGGGCGTGAAAAAGAAGAATGAAAGAGTTTTGATAGAGGGAGCATTTATCTATGAATACTGGGACAAGCTCGAGAAAAGAAAAATATTAGTTGAATATTCTAAAGATGATGTAGAAAGCACATATGGATTAGCTGAAAAGTTTCTTCCTTTTGCTATACAGCTTTCAAACATTGTTGGTTTACCATTAGACCAAGTTGGTTCCGCATCTGTTGGATACAGAGTTGAATGGCATCTAATGAGACAAGCATATAAGTTTAATGAACTAATACCTAATCGAATAGAACGTCCATATGAAACATATAAAGGAGCTATCGTATTAAAACCAAAGCCCGGTATCCATAAAAATGTCGCAGTACTAGATTTTTCTTCTATGTATCCTAATATCATGATACAGAAAAATATATCTCCAGATACTTATGTACCACCTTATGAGAAAATCGACGAAAGCAAAGTTTATATTGCTCCTGAGGTAGGTCATAGATTTTTAAAAAACCCACCGGGATTTTATAAGAAAATATTAGAACGTTTATTAAAAGCACGTAAAGAAATAAGAAATAAAATGAAAAAGCTAGATCCATCAAATATTGAATACAGGATTCTTGATGAAAGACAAAAAGCATTGAAAATTATAGCAAATGCTACTTATGGATATTGCGGCTGGAGTAATGCAAGATGGTATAAACGTGAAATAGCTGAAGCAACTACAGCATGGGGAAGAAAACTTATAAAAGATACTATAAATTTTGCTAAAAAAATAGGGCTTGAGATAATCTATGGAGACACAGATAGCATATTTGCTTATTATGACAAAGAAAAAATTGAAAAATTAATTAAGTATGTAGAAAAAGATCTTGGATTTGATATAAAGATAGATAAAGTATATAAGAAGGTCTTTTTTACGGAAGCTAAAAAGAGATATTGTGGCTTACTTGAAGATGGAAGGATAGATGTTGTTGGATTAGAAGCTGTTAGAGGAGATTGGACGGATTTAGCGAAAGAAGTACAAGAAAAAGTTATAGAAATAATTCTAACGAAAGAAAATCCTTATGATGCAGTAGAATATGTTAGACATATCATTAAAGACTTTAAAGAGGGAAAAATACCGCTTTATAAACTTATAATATGGAAATCACTGACAAAACATATCTCTGAATATGCTGTAGAAACTGCACACGTTGCTGCAGCTAAACAATTAATTCAAATGGGCTATAAAATATCAAAAGGAGAAAAAATCGGGTTTGTTGTCTGCAAAGGCGGAGGAGAAAAACTTTCTTCAAAGTCTAAACCATATATTCTTATTAAAGATCAAAGCGAGATAGATGAAGAATATTATATAAATAAACAAATTATTCCTGCAGCACTAAGAATATTGTCTTACTTCGGAATACGTGAAGATAATTTCATCTCGACAGAACGCCAAAGTTCACTTTTAGACTTTTTCCAATAAACATGATATATTAAAATTTAAACTAAGTCTAGCAGTATAATGTATATATCGTCAGCTGCTGAATTTATTGCATCCGATATATCTTCTAACATTTCAGAGATATTCATTAGAAGAAGTATAGTACTAAACGATAAATTAGACTTTAATGTTTCAAATATAGAGGAACGATAAAGTTCATCTATCTTAGTTTCCCAAGCTGCAACTGATTTCCTAAGAGCTAATGCCTTAGAAGGATTTAATATAAGTAAATTTAATACATTAACATATTCATTTATTATTTCTTCTACAGCTTCAGTCAATTTTATAAGCTTATCCTGAATATTACCAGTTATTTCCCATCTATTTTTAACTAAAAACTCTAACCTATAGATAGCTCCACTCATCTTATCCACTACATTGCCTAGTTTGGAAGTTATACGAATCCAATCTTCTCTATGATATAAAGCTGGAGAAGTTCTAGAGATATAGCTTAATAAACTTTCTTGTATTTGAGATATATTATCTTTTATCGTTAAAGAATCCCTTATTGCTGTGTTTAGTTTTTCTTCATCAAATGTATTTACTATCCGTAATATTTCTTTAATATCCCTTAGCATACTTTTAGAAAGCGTAAGTTCCTGTTCAAGATATCCAATTATTTTACTATCTGAAAGAGATGTTCTTTTAACTTCTAAATCTTCTCTTCTCACAATATTCACCCCTCTTTTTTATTCAATGCTCTAACTGTTGCAATTGTGTTATCTGCTACACCATTAGCTCTTAACTCCTCCTCATTACACCATACTTCGTTTAAAGGTATATTTTCAAAAGGCATAACATTAAAGTATAACTTCTTTTTTCCACCAATAACAACTTCAATTCTATTATTTATCCCTAAGTCCTCCATAGTTTTAGGATTCATTTTCGCATACTCTTTCAAAACGTCGTCTTTCCTTCGAAGTCGCAGCCTTCTTTCCTTAACCATTTTCATATCACCAGTATATTTTATTTATCTCAGTAAAAGAAACTCATCTGTTATATATTTTTATATGTTTTTGAAAAGATTCTTATATTATAGGATTTTCTACAATCTCGATTTAATAACAGATATTTTTGTTATACCACTATTGGTAACTATATATGCCTGTCCCCTTTTAAGAGAATTTACGTCATGTAATAAGTCTTTTATTCCAAGAATCTCAATATCTTTAGGAAAAATCCTATGGATTATCACGATTTCAGAATTTTTAACTATACTCCAAGCTGTATCGCTTATAGATTGAGATATACCTATTATACATTCTCCATATTTCCTAAGTTCAGCAAACAATCTTTCTCCAATAGATGGAAATGCATCTAAGCGTCTATACGGTATTGTTGCCCATGCTTCCTCTATAACTGTACAATGCTTAATTGTGTCTACTATACCTCTTTTCATAACGGAATAATCATATAGCATTTTTAGCATGATTAAAAGAAAAAGTTTTTTTATTCTAATATTTCTAATTTTTCCCAAGTTAATTATTATGTTTTTAGTAAACAATTCTTCAATATCAGAAGATTTTTTTGAGTTTAAAGATTGGCCTATTACACCCTCAGTCAAAGGTTTAAGCCGTCTAATAATCGCCATCTTTATTTCATGATCATAATAAGATTTTGAAACTATACTGGTCAACTCTTCCAACACATCAGTCAATATAGGATTACTTTTCTTAGAAAAAATATTTTTTAGAGCTATCCTAAACATGTATCTCTGCGGCTCAGTTAGATTAAAACTATCACCAAAAAGATCAACTAAAAAATCTATATGTTCCTCTTTAATGTATGGTTTAAGAGGATTAATAAAAAGTGTAACGCCTGGCTCTAAAATAATGAAATTTTTCAATTTATATTCTCCAGCCCAATCAAGTACCAGCACTGGAACTTTCTCCGAAATTTTTTTAATGAGTAATTTTGCTGTATTGCTTTTTCCCATACCTGTTTTTCCATATATCATAATATGTCCAGCTGAAATCTTTAAAAAATATGGACAAAAAAACTTCCAACCCATAAAAATCTTAAAACTGTTTTTCTTTATGATTAATCTTATAATACTTTTTAATAGAAAAACACTGAATAAAATACCGAGTATAGTTATTATAAACCTATATATTTTCATTTAAAAACCATATATTATATCCATAAGTAAATATAAGAAAAAACAAAATTTTAAAAATAGTAAATCCATAGTAGAATCTATTAGGTGTTATACTCATTATGAACAACACTATTACAGCATACCTAGTAGGAAATCGGATAGTTATATTAGACCGAGAAAAAGCCAACACTCTTTATTTTAGAGATTTTTATGGAAAATTCTATGACATAGAAAAACCTAAAACACCAAACATTACAAAGGAGCTAGAGCTATCATATTTCGATACACTTTATTTACTAGAAAAAAATGTGATCAATGTAAAAACATTAGATAATAGAGAGATTGACAGAGAAGAACTATTAAGAATATTTGAACAAAACTATGAGAATTTTAGAGAATCATACATCGTTTATAGAGATCTTAGAATGAGAAAACTTGTAGTAAAGAGTGGTATGAAATTCGGTTCAACATTCGCCGTATATAAGTTTGGTCCAGGTATTGACCATGCTCCATTTCTTGTACATGTATTACCTTATAAGAGTAAATTAGATCCTTTAGAAATAATAAGAGCAGGTAGATTATCTCATTCTGTGCGAAAGAGATTTATAATAGCATACGTGGATTCTTCTACTATGAAAGTAAATTATTTTATATTTAAATGGTTCATGTGAGCCTTCTCCTTAATACACTATAAATATCTTAAATTAAGTTATAATTTATATAACTTATTTAAGATAAAATACTTCGGGAACATGTTTGGTTGGACTGGAAAAATACTTATTTTAGATCTAACTAAACAAAGATTTAAAACATGGTCATATGAGAAAGAACTTGCTTATAACTATATTGGAGGAAGAGGATTTGCTATAAAAATTCTTTGGGATTTACTGCCAAGAGGTATAGATCCTTTATCACCTGAAAACATTTTAGTTATAGCTGCAGGTCCTTTAACAGGATTACCTATTCCTAGTTCTGGAAAAATTGTAATAGCTTCAAAAAGTCCTTTAACAAACGGTTATGGAGATGGAAATATAGGAACTTTGGCATCAGTAAAAATGAGATATGCTGGTTATGATGCTATAGTTATAAAAGGAAAATCTAAGAGACCTATATACATATTTATTGAAAACGACACTGTAGATTTTATATCCGCAGACGAATTATGGGGGCTTAATACTTTTGACGCTGAGAAAAAAATTATAGAAAAACATGGAAGAAACGTTGGAATTCTTTTGATTGGACCAGCGGGTGAAAATCAAGTCAGTTTTTCTACTATTATATCACAACAGGGAAGAAGTGGTGGGAGACCAGGTATCGGAGCAGTCATGGGCTCAAAAAATCTAAAAGCTATAGTATTAGAAGGAAACAAAATGCCAGATTTATATGACATAAAAAATCTCAGAAAACTTTCTAGTGAAGCATATAATACTATTATAAAAAGTAAACTATATGATCTATGGAAAAGACAGGGAACAATGGCAACAATAGTTTGGAGTAATGAAAATAGTGTCCTCCCAGTGATGAATTTTTCTGAGGGAGTTTTTGACGAGTATCAGGAGATTAGTGGAGATGTAATGGAGAAAATGAAAATAGATCAACGTGGCTGTCCAATGTGTAACGCACAATGTGGAAACGTAATAGAAGACTTTGAAGATTTTCCGGTTGAACTTGACTATGAAAATGTTGCTATGTTAGGATCTAATCTATTTTTAAGCAACCTTAGAAAAATAGGAGTTTTTAATAAACTAGCTGATATGTATGGGGTAGACACTATAAGTTTAGGTAATGTTTTAGGATTTGCAATAGAAATCAGCGAAAGAAAAATACTAAAGGATCTATCCCTTGAATGGGGCGATTTTAAAGAAATACGTAAAATGATAGATGATATAGTTTATAGAAGAGAATATGGTAAAATATTTTCTCAAGGTGTACATAAAGCTTCAAAGGTCATAGGTAAAGAAGCTGAGGAAATTGCTATGCATGTAAAAGGGTTAGAAGTAAGTGGTTATGACTGCCATGCTGCTCCAGGTATGGCATTATCTTATGGAACTAGTCCAATAGGTGCTCATCATAAAGATGCTTGGGTTATATCTTGGGAAGCACAACATGATAGGCTATCCTATGATAACGAAAAAGTTCAGAAAGTTATACAACTTCAGAGAATTAGAGGAGGATTATTTGAAGTGTTAGTCTCGTGTAGATTTCCTTGGGTAGAAATCGGTCTTGGTCTCGAATGGTATCCAAAACTTCTAAAAGCTGCCACTAGTGTTAATTATTCTTTAGATTATTTAACACATATAATAGGAGACCGAATCTATGCATTGATACGATTATTCTGGATCCGTGAAATAGGTAACTGGGATCGATCATATGATTATCCACCAAAGAAATGGTTTAGCAAACCATTGACAAAGGGTCCATTTAAAGGAATTAAATTAGATCCAGCTAAGTATGATAAAATGTTAACAACATATTATTCGGAAAGAGGCTGGGATAATAGAGGCATACCTAAGAAATCTACATTAATAAATCTTGGTTTATCGAAAGAAGCAGATTATATACAGGGAATTATACCTCTATCTCCTTAGATTTATATTCTAAAATAATTTTTTTAAAATCGATTAAAGAATCAATTTTATATAAG
>Ga0190304_1000053_pt1 | contig 48921 bp, 44 predicted proteins | sample 48700712_MG_FD_161670 | JGI IMG/M metagenome (GOLD analysis project Ga0190304, IMG submission 161670) | Hydrothermal vent sediment bacterial communities from Southern Trench, Guaymas Basin, Mexico - 4870-07-1--2_MG | ecosystem: Environmental > Aquatic > Marine > Hydrothermal vents > Sediment ...
CTTGCCATGCAAATTTAGTGTAATAACTCCCTTTGTTTTTAATCCATCTGCTACTGTGTCGTTTTATTTCTTCAACGAGCTTTGCCGGAGCAATATTTTTTTGACATTACACACAAAATATGAACATAGTCTTCAATACCATTAATCATTATGGGGATAGATTTATTATCTTTTATAATTGAACCAATATATGAATACAATTCACCTTTATCCGGCTTTCGAATTTTTACATTAGGATTCTTTATATGAAAAATAATATGAACATACAATTTTGATAATGACTGTGATATAATATTTATTTTTTTTAAGCTGCCCTTTACAGGGCGATATTTTTTATAATACACATTTTACCCAAGGCGTTGCCTTTGGGCTGAAATAAGTTGCCACTTCGTGGCGTAATACATTTCTCTATTGCTTTAAATGAATAAAGATAACTTCTACATAAAATATTCAAAACACAGCAAATATAAAATTTTAATAAATTTATTTCCACAACTTTTTAAATTGATCCTAAAAAACGAAACACTATCTATAAATTAAAGATAGTGTTTCGTTTTTTCTTTATTTTGTTTTATTCCCTTAATCGATAATATCGAATCCGGTATATTTTCTTAGTACTTTAGGAACAATAATACCATCGGGAGTTTGATTGTTTTCTAATAAAGCTGCCATAATTCTAGGTAATGCTAATGCACTTCCATTTAGGGTATGAGCAAGAAGTGGTTTTTTCTCTCCATCTTTCTTATATCGTAATTTTAATCTATTTGCCTGAAACGATTCAAAATTCGAAACTGAACTTACTTCAAGCCATTTATCTTGAGCGGCAGAATATACTTCGAAATCGAAGGTTAAAGCAGAGGTAAAACTTAAATCGCCACCACATAAACGCAAAATTCTGTATGGTAATTCCAGACTATTTACAAGATTTTCGACATGCTTAACCATTTCGTCGAGAGTATTGTATGATTTTTCAGGGTTTTGAATCTGCACAATCTCAACTTTATCGAACTGATGCAATCTGTTTAAACCTCTTACATCTTTACCATAAGACCCGGCTTCGCGTCTAAAACATGGAGTATATGCAGTATATTTTATAGGAAAATCGCTCTCTTTAAGAATTTGGTCACGGAAAATATTTGTAACCGGAACTTCGGCTGTAGGAATTAAATATAAATTATCTTCTGTAACATGATACATCTGACCTTCTTTATCGGGCAGTTGACCTGTTCCAAATCCGGAAGCTTCGTTAACCATTAATGGAGGAATTACTTCTTTATATCCGGCATCGGATGCCATATCAAGAAAATAACTAATTAAAGCTCTTTGAAATTTCGCCCCTTTACCTTTATATACAGGAAATCCACTACCGGTAATTTTATTCCCTAATTCAAAATCTATAATATCATACTTCTTTGCAAGTTCCCAATGTGGAATATCCTCATCTTTAGAAGTAATCATTACACCACCTTCTTTAATAGTAATATTATCATTATCGCTATTACCGGCCGGAACCGATTCATGTGGAACATTTGGAACAAGCACTAAAAGACTATTAAGCTCATTATCAATGCCATTTTGTTCATCGAGCTTCTTTTTAATATTTTCTTTTAAATCGGAAGTTTTTTGCTTAGCTTTATTAGCCACATCAATTTGTCCATTCTTAAACAAAATACCAATTTCTTTCGATATTTTATTCAATTCATTCTGTAAATCATCAGCATCTTTCTGAACTAATCGGCGTTGCTTATCAAGTTCTATAATTTTATTGATTATATCTTGAGCATCAAATTTTTTTATTTTTAATCGCTCAATAATAAAATCTTTATTTTCCTTAATAAATTTTAAGTTAAGCATATAATATTTATGTTATGGTTAATAAATAAAAAAATCTCCATCAGTAATACAAATTATGTAAAACTGAGGAGATTAAATTTAAATTAAATATCTTTAATTTTCGAAAGGGATAACAGATACAAAAGATTTGTTATCGCGTTTTTTTCTAAATTCAATAGTACCATTAACTAATGCATATAAAGTATGATCTTTCCCCATACCAACATTTAAGCCAGGATTGTGTTTTGTTCCTCTTTGACGAACAATAATATTTCCTGCTTTTGCATTTTGTCCTCCAAAAAGTTTCACTCCTAATCGTTTACTTTCCGAGTCGCGTCCATTTCTAGAACTACCAGCTCCTTTTTTATGTGCCATGTCTTAAACTATTTTTTAATTAAGCAAGAATATCTTCTATCTGAATTTGAGTTAGATATTGTCTGTGACCATTTCTAACTTTATATCCTTTTCTTCTCTTTTTCTTAAATACAATTACTTTATCGCCTTTTTCATGCGACAAAATCTTTGCAGTAATTTTAGCGTCTTTTACATTAGGTGCGCCAACTTTAACCTTTCCATCATTATCTACTAATAAAACCTTGTCGAACTCAACACTCGAACCTTCTTCACCTTCTAAACGGTGAACAAAAATTTTATTTTCCTTCTCAACCTTAAATTGTTGTCCTGCTATATCTACAATTGCGTACATGATATAATATTTTCTGTTACTTACATTATTTGGAAATGCAAAAGTATAAAAGTTTATCTTATTAGCAAAATTCTTTTACACTTTCTTAATATATATTTTTAAAAAGTTATGCAAAATTAATATGATTAATATAAAATCCAAAAACAATTTACATTAATTGTTAAAAAAACTTAACACAAGGACATCTCTTTTCAAAAGTTTTATTCAAACCAAAATAATGAATATCTTTGTGCAAAAATATTTATTATGGCAAGATTTTTTTATTTACCAAAAAACAAAAAGTTCAACTTTACAACAAGATATTACGACAAACAAAAAGAAGAACTTGAGAAAAGAATAAAAGCTGCAAAAGCAGAATCAGGACAATTAAGTTCCGAAGAACAGAAAAACAATTATGTGCCTAATATTAAAGGTCAGATGAATGGATATTTTAAAAGACCGGTTAAAGAAAAAAAACAATCGTACATACGATTGATATTAATATTAATTGTGCTATTTACGATTGTATATTTTTTATTATTTCGTTAAAATACATTTTTAATGACTGACATTATTCAACTATTGCCCGACTCTGTTGCAAACCAAATAGCTGCGGGAGAAGTAATTCAAAGACCGGCATCGGTTGTAAAAGAACTTGTAGAGAATTCTGTTGATGCCCAAGCTAATTCAATAACAATTAATATTAAAGATGCTGGAAAAACTTTAATACAAATTATTGATAATGGGAATGGCATGTCGGAAACTGATGCCCGTTTATCGTTTGAACGACATTCTACTTCGAAAATACGAAAAGCTGAAGATTTATTTGCCATAAGAACTATGGGGTTTAGAGGAGAAGCTCTTGCTTCTATCGCGGCAATTGCCAGTGTAGAATTAAAAACAAAAACTTATAATACCGACATTGGAACTTGCATTAATATTGAAGCTTCGGAAATAAAAAACCAGGCACCTGTTAGTACTCCCACAGGAACTAGCTTTTCGGTTAAAAATTTGTTTTTTAATGTGCCTGCACGAAGAAAATTCCTTAAAAAAAATGTAACAGAATTTAATCATATAATTAATGAATTTCAACGAATAACATTAACTCATCCCGAAATAGAATTCCGATTGTTTCATAACAATTCAGAAGTATTTCATTTAATAAAATCGAATAAACGACAAAGGATTATTAATATATTTGGGAAAAAGACTAACCAAAATCTTATTACCATACAAACAGAAACAAGCATTATTAATATCGATGGTTTTATTGGGAAACCCGAATATGCTAAGAAAAGATTCGGAGAGCAATTCTTTTTTATAAATAATAGATTTATGCGTAATCCATATTTACATAAAGCTATTATGAATGCATATACCGACATATTACCACACGACACCATTCCTTCGTATTTTATTAATTTAGAAGCAGACCCCAATACAATAGATATTAATATTCATCCTACAAAAACAGAAATAAAATTTGAAGACCAACAAGCTGTTTGGCAAATTTTACATGCTGCAGTAAAACAATCGCTCGGGAAAAACAATATTGTTCCATCTATTGACTTTAATCAAGAAAAGAATTTTTCAATTTCATCGTTAACAAAAGATACTGAAATTCGTCAACCATCGATAGAAATTAATCCCCGATATAACCCATTCGAAGAAGTAAAAAAATCGTTCAATACAAATAAAGACAATATAAACAATTGGGAAAAACTTTACGATAGTTTCGAAAACGAAAATCCTGAAAAAGAAGATAGGCAACTAAGCACTCTTTTATCGACAAATATTAATATCAACTCAAAGAATTCTGAAAACAATAGTATAAGCAATAATTTTTTTCAATTTAAAAACAAGTATATACTAACTCCCATAAAATCGGGATTAATGCTAATAAACCAGAAAAGAGCACATGAAAGAATTTTATTTGAGAAATATATGCTTACATTAGAAAACGAAACTTCAATTACTCAAAAAAGTTTATTCCCTAATACTATAAACCTAACACCTATTGAATACTCGATAATTATTAATATTCTTGACGAAATAAATTCTTTAGGGTTCGAGATTATAGATAATGGAAACAATTCGATAACAGTAAACGGAATGCCTGCAGATACTAACAATAAAGAACCTAAATTAATAATAGACCAACTATTATTCGAATATCAAAATTCGGAAATAGATATTAAAACAAAAGAAAAAGAAAAAATAGCAGAAGCCTTAGCTAAAGCTTCTGCCATTGGATATAATCAAACTCTATGCAATAAAGAGATGATGGAAATTATTGATATGCTTTTTGCATGTTCATCGCCAAATTATTCTCCATCAGGGAAAAAAATAATATCGATAATAAGCACCAACGATATAGAAAAAAGTTTCTTATAAACAAAAATATTAATTTTTATGATAGATTTAAAAAGCGGATTCAGAAATACCCCCCCGGTTGTAAAAAATTTAATAATAATAAATGTTCTATTTTTATTAGCAAGTTTTACAATAAACACAGTATTCAATGGCAGGTTAGAACATACTCTTGGTTTATTCTTTTTTAAATCGGAACAGTTTCACCCATACCAAATTGTTACTCACATGTTTATGCATGGAGGAATCGGGCATTTATTTTTTAATATGTTTGCATTATGGATGTTCGGACGAGTTCTTGAAACAGTATGGGGACCAAAACGATTTTTTATTTACTATTTTGTTACCGGACTTGGAGCCATATTAGTTCATACAGCTGTAAATTATATTCATTACCTCTCTATTGTTAATAATTTATCTCCCGAACTTGTTCAAATTGTAATAGAAAAAGGACATGATGCATTACTTAATTATCAGAACTTTACTAACCCCGAAATGGCAAAGCTAAATATTATTCTTAACACACCTACAATTGGAGCATCGGGAGCCGTTTTTGGAGTATTGCTTGCATTCGGAATGCTTTTCCCAAATACCGAATTAATGTTATTATTCCCTCCTATTCCAATAAAAGCCAAATACTTTGTTATTATTTACGGTGTATTAGAATTAGTTCTTGGATTATCGCAACAGGGAAGTAACATTGCACATTTTGCACATCTTGGCGGCATGCTATTTGGATACATACTTATTAAATATTGGAATAGTAAAAAAAACACTTTTTACTAGAAAACAAAAAAAACATAAGGATATGAGTATAATTGATGAAATTAAACAATCGTTTAAAAACGGAAACACCTTAATAAAACTTATTTATTTAAATCTTGCCGTCTTTTTGGCAGTAAAAATTGTTACAATAGTTTATTTTCTATTTAACATTCAAGGCTCAAGTTTTTCTTTAGTTAATTTATTAGCATTACCTGCCGACATTCATAGCTTAACATATAAGCCATGGACAATTTTTACTTATATGTTTCTGCATGAAGGATTTATACATATTCTGTTTAATATGTTGTGGTTATTTTGGTTTGGTCAAATTTTTCTTCGTTTTCTAAACGAAAAAAACCTGTTAAGCTTATACATTGTTGGAGGTTTATTTGGTGGTTTTTTATATGTTTTATCTTATAATATATTTCCGGTATTTAACCCTACAACATCAATTGCATTAGGTGCTTCGGCTTCAGTTATGGCAATTGTAATTGCAACTTCGGTTTATGCTCCTAACTACACAATTAACTTAATGTTTATTGGGCCGGTAAAATTAAAATACATAGCTCTTTTTTCAATAGTTCTCGATATTTTAAGTATTCCAACATCTAATTCCGGAGGACATATTGCCCATTTAGGAGGAGCGTTATTTGGTTTTATTTATATTTCGCAATATCGAAAAGGGAAAAATATAACTAAAGGTTTTGGTAATATTATGGATAAAATTTTTTCTTTATTTAAACCAAAAAGCAAATTTAAAGTTACTTACAAACGCCCAATGACCGATATTGAATATAATAAAACAAAAGCTGAAGAACAAAAATATGTAGATAAAATTCTCGAAAAAATTGCACAGAAAGGATATAACAGTCTATCGAAAAAAGAAAAAGAATTATTATTTAAAATGAGTAATAAAAAATAATTTTCATCAAAAGAAGTTTAAAATCATTTTTTAGATACAAAATAATTCTTAATTTTATTTTAGACTTAATAAAAAAGCAACTTGTGAAAAATTTTGCTCATAACATATTCAAATATATTAACTATATAATAATAGCTGCATTATTATTATCTTACCTATCGGTTTTTATTAATCCGGCAAAAATTTGGTTCTTGCCATTCTTCGGTTTAGCTTATCCATTTATTTTATTTGCAAACATATTTTTTATCTTCTTTTGGATTTATAGAAAAAGAAAATATTTTCTTTTCTCATTAATTGCAATACTAATAGGTTGGAATAATTTAACCGATATAGTACAAATACACTCGATAAAAAAACCCGATAAAACTGAAAAAACTAAAATTGTTAAAAAACTAAAAATTGTATCTTACAACGTGCAACTTTTTAATCTATACAAATGGACTAAGAACGATAATGCTTACAACAAGATTATTGAATTTATTAAAAAAGAATCTCCGGATATTATTTGCTTACAAGAATTTTATACAAATTCAAGCAATTTAAAATTACAAAATATCATAAATCAGCTTAGCAAAACAAAATATTATCACATTGAATATCCAAATATCAATAATCACTCATACGGCATAGCTACTTTTAGCAAATACCCGATTGTCGACCGAGGAATTATTAGATATGAGAACACATCAAATATTACTATTTATACCGACATTAAAACTCAAGGTAAGATTGTTAGGATTTTCAATAATCATTTACAATCGATACGATTTAAGAAAGACAATTACTCTTTTATTACTAACAGTAAAAACTATTCCGATAATAAAAAGATGAAGGAAATAAAGGATATTTCCTATCGCTTAAAAGATGCATTTATTAAACGAGCCAAGCAAGCAGATATTTTGTCTGAACAAATTAGTGCAACTCCATACCCAATAATCGTATGTGGCGATTTTAACGACACTCCTATATCTTATACATATCATAAAATAAAAGGAGATTTAAACGATGCTTTTACAAAATCGGGCAAAGGATTAGGAACAACCTATATTGGTAATTTTCCTTCGTATAGAATAGATTATTTTTTATATAGCAACGATTTTGCAGTTCAAAATTACAAAGTACCACATATTAAACTATCTGACCATTACCCATTAGTATGCGAGTTTATTATTCAATAATCTAAAAAGGCAATTTATTTAAATCGATATTCCCTCCAGAAAGAATAATTCCAATTTTTTTAGAACGGAAAAGATATTTGTTTTCAATAACCGAAGCTAAAGCCACTGCAGATGAAGGCTCTACAATAATTTTCATTCTCTCCCATATCATCCTCATTGCATCAATTATTGTTTGTTCTTTTACTGTTAAAATATCGTCAACATTATTTCGAATAATTTCAAATGTAAGCGGACTTAAAGAAGTTAATAAACCATCGGCAATAGTTTTAGGTCTTTGAACCGGAATAAAAACACCTTTTTTAAACGAACGATAAGCATCATCGGCTTTTTTCGGTTCTGCTGCATAAACTTTAATATTCGGATTAATAGCCTTTGATGCAATAGCCGTTCCACTAAGCAATCCTCCTCCGCCAACAGGGACAATAATATAATCTAAATCAGGCACTTTCTCTAGAAACTCTATAGCTGCAGTTCCTTGTCCACAAATTACATCGAAATTATTATATGGATGGATAAAATAAGCACCGGTATCATCCTTTACTTTTTTCAACATTTTTTCTCTGGCATCTAATGTTGATTTACAAAAAGTAATATTTCCTCCATAAGTTTTTACTGCTTTTATTTTTATATCTGAAGCATTTTGGGGCATTACAATATAGGCGGGAATATCTCTTTTCTTAGCTGCAAGACTTAATGCTGCAGCATGATTGCCTGACGAATGAGTTGCAACGCCATATTTCATGCTTTTTTCGTTTAACATCTGCACTGCATTAGTAGCACCTCTATATTTAAATACTCCTGCTTTTTGAAAATTCTCGCATTTAAAAAATAATTTTACTTTCAATATAGAATTAATACTATCTGATTTTAATACAGGCGTATCGTGAATAAATCCTTTTATTCTTTCGTGTGCTTCCTGAATGTTTTTATAAGCAGGTATCTTCTTATCCATAATGAAAATTTTTAACTATTTGGTATTTTTTTTAAACTCATCAAATTTATTACTTATCTCTATATATAAATTATATTGAGATATTTGCAAAATAAATTCGCTCGAAAAATTACAATATTTTATGAACTTTAGCAAACTATCCGATTTTAATCCTGTAATTTGCTCAATAATATCTTCGTTAAAAACTTCTCTAATCTGAGCCTCAATATTTTGCTCGCTTTCTAACTCTTTAAGTTTACGAACAGACTTACCTTCTTTGCTAAACATATTATACATAAGACTAATTGGAGAACCAATTGTAGGCTCCGGAATAATTTCGGGATAATTATGCGGCAACGTCTTTGATATTAATGGATTTATTTTATATTCTTCGGGTAATTGCAAATTCAATAATTTATATTTAAAATCGTTATAATCGCCAAGATACAATATTCTAACTTCGGGAATAGTATATATCTTTTCATCTAAATATATATACTCAGAATATTCGCTTTCTTCATAATCTTGCAAATAAATTTTTTTATACTCATACGAAATAGCAGAAATTAATAAAGTATCGGTTCTGCTTGCCCAAATATTAAAATATCCGGTACTATCGCTTATTGCCCCAATATTATTATTAAGATTGATAATATGAGAATATGAAACCGGCTCTAATGATTTTATGCTAACTAATCTACCATAAAAATATCCAAAGTCATCTTGAGCAAAAGTAGCTGTTACGTAATAACATATCATAAATAATATAAATATATATATTTTCACGAATCTCAAATTAATCAATTTTTCTTAAAAATATGCACAATATTTAATTGAAAAAAATCTTTAACTCAATTTAACATTATTATATAAAATTTATAATTCTCAATAAAAATGAGAATTTCTTATGTACCTTTATTATAAATTCATATACGGAATCGATAAAGAAAATCAGTATTCAAATTTAAGAAAAGCTTTTGTTTTTATTATCTTTGACAAATAAAATATACAAACCATTTAGCAATGCATACAGCAAAAATAAATATTATTGAAAAAGCTTGGAATAATAGAGAACTATTAAAAAACCAAGAAACTAAAAATACAATTAAAGAAATTATTGAATTATTAGATAAAGGCGTATTACGTGTTGCCGAGCCAAGCGAAAACGGATGGAAAGTAAACGAATGGATTAAAAAAGCTGTAATATTATATTTCCCAATACAAGAAATGAAGAAAATAGAAGTCGGGCCTTTTGAATTTCACGATAAAATGAAACTTAAAACCGGCTACGATAAACTCGGGGTAAGAGTTGTTCCTCATGCAATATCGCGATACGGAGCCTATTTAGCAAAAGGAGTAATTATGATGCCTTCGTATGTAAATATTGGTGCTTATGTCGATTCCGGAACTATGGTTGACACATGGGCAACAGTTGGTTCGTGTGCCCAAATAGGCAAAAATGTTCATCTTAGCGGTGGCGTTGGAATTGGTGGCGTTTTAGAACCTGTTCAAGCTGCTCCTGTAATTATAGAAGATAATTGTTTTATTGGCTCGCGATGTATTGTTGTCGAAGGAGTGAAAATTGAAAAAGAAGCTGTTTTAGGAGCCAATGTTGTTATTACAAAATCGACTAAAATAATTGATGTTACAAATAATACACCTAAGGAATATAAAGGTATAGTTCCAGAAAGATCGGTAGTTATTCCAGGCTCATATACTAAAAAATTTCCCGCAGGAGATTACCAAGTTCCTTGTGCTTTAATAATTGGAAAACGAAAAGAATCTACAAATCTTAAAACATCACTTAACAATGCTTTAAGAGAATTTAATGTTGCTGTATAATTAAAACTTTATTCTTAATTAACATTACCAATAATTGTTCTTACATCATTACCACACACCCAGTTTTTTACAGGAATTTTCCAATCGCCATATTTTTCTGTTAAGTAATTTTTATAATCATATGGCACTCGCAAGTCTCTGTTCATGAAGTTAACAATTTCATGCGATGAATAATATTTATTGCTAACCATCACAATTTTTTCCATAGCCTGCCAGTAAGTATATTTATCATCGCTTGCTTTAACAAAAATATTGGCAACAATAGTATATCTATTAACAAAAAGGAAAATTGTCTTTATTATTGAAGGGAAAAGCTTTTTTACTTTAAATATTTTATATTGCCCTTTTTCAAATATTTTTAAATTTACATGTATTTTCTTTTTGCTTATTCCATATCCTTTAAAAATCATTTTATTAACCTGAATTCGATATTTTAGCAAATTTTTCAGAATCTTCTAAACAAATCGACAGGTCAATATCATAATCCCAAGGTAATAAATTATTATCTCGTACTATTCCTAATAAAGCTCTTCCTTCAAGATGCTAGGAAATATTATTCTTTTCAAAAAACTCAATAATATCAAACAATATCTTTCGAGCTCTATTTAGATTCCTATTTGTTAATTGAGAATGCTTGTGATTCATAAATTATTATTCTAAAATTGAGTCCACAATAATAATATTTTAATTATAAATGTCGTTAAAAATAAATAGTTAAACATCTTTAATATAACAAATTATTTTATCTTTGAAATCCTAAAATATCACACTGAAACAATTATATAATAATATAAAAATCATCTAAAAAACAATGATAAAACTATCGGCTGTAATAATAACATATAACGAAGAAGACAATATCGAAAGATGTATTTTATCTTTAAAATCGATTGCCGATGAAATAATTGTAGTCGATTCTTTTTCTACCGATAGAACTGAAGAAATTTGTAAGAATCTTGATGTAAAATTTATTCAACACAAATTCGAAGGTCATATACAACAAAAAAACTATGCATTAACATGTACAAATAACAATTACATTCTATCTTTAGATGCCGATGAAGCATTATCGGAAAAGTTAAAACAACTAATATTAGAAGTAAAATCGGAATGGAAATACGATGCTTATATCGTTAAAAGATATAACAATTATTGTGGTCAATGGATAAAACATTCTAATTGGTATCCCGATCACAAAACACGCTTATTCGATAAAACCAAAGGAAAATGGGGAGGAATTAATCCTCACGACAAATTTATTCTTAATAACCCTAGCAAAAGGAAACATCTAAATGCCGATTTATTACACTGGGTAATCCCTACTTATTATGCACATATCGACAAAGCAAATAAATTTTCTTCTATTGCTGCAAAAGAATCATTTAATAGAAGGCAAAAAGCAAATATCCTTACAATAATATCACATTCGACTTGGAGATTTTTTAAAATATATTTTTTAAAACGAGGATTCCTTGACGGATATAATGGTTTTGTTATAAGTACCTTTACATCATATACTGTTTTTCTAAAATATATAAAATTAAGACAAATGAATTTAGAAAAGAAAAATGGTAATAATAAACAAGATAATAATCCACAAATAGCAATATAAAATACAATTTCAAAATAGTAAACTCATGAAAATAGTAATTCTTGCAGCAGGTATAGGATCAAGATTAGGGAATCCATTCCCAAAACCACTTACACCCTTGAAAAGTGGCAAGTCTATTATGCAACAACAAATCAACAATCTTTCTGACTATTTTAGTTTCGACGACATTAATACTGTTATTGGATTTAAAAAAGATCTTATAATGGAAAGTTTTCCTGATGTTACTTACATTTACAACCAACACTTCGATCAAACAAATACATCGAAAAGTCTGCTTAAAGCATTAAAAAAATATGTTGGAGAATCTGTTTTATGGCTAAATGGCGATGTTGTTTTCGACAAAACTATTTTCGATTTACTATCGCCTTTTATTAATAAAGATAAATCGTTTGTGTCGGTAAATAACGAAGAAGTTGGCGACGAAGAAGTTAAATATACTTTATCGGAAGACAATTACATAAAAGAAATTTCTAAACAAGTAAAAAACGGACTTGGAGAAGCTGTTGGGATAAATTTTATATCATCGAAAGATATTAACTTCTTAATAAAACGTTTAGAAGAATGCGATAACAACGACTATTTTGAAAGAGGAATTGAACAAGCAATTAAACTCGATAATATTAAAGTATCGGCCATAGATATTTCGAAATACAAATGTATGGAAGTTGATTTTATTGAAGATCTTGAGAATGTGAATAAGATATTCTAAAATAATTTATAAGATTAGAAACTCAATATAAAAAACCTCAGGTTTCGAATTTTTATATTATACAATAACAAAACACATGAAAGTTACACTATTCTGTAAAAACGCATATGCTTTTGGCATTCTAAAGCCTTTATACGATGAATTAGAAAAAAAAAACCATGAAGTATTATGGTATGTAGCTTCAAAAATATATAATAAGTTCCCGTTCAAAGATTCATGTAATTACACAAAAAGCATCCAAGATATTCATGAATTCTCGAGTGATATTATATTTGTTCCCGGAAACGAAGTTCCTTATTATTTAAGAGGATTAAAAGTTCAGGTTTTTCATGGTTTAGCCGGGGAAAAAAAAGGGCATTTCAGAATTAGGAAGTATTTTGATTTATATCTAACCCAAGGTCCATTTTTTACAAAACGATTTAAACAATTAGCTTCAAAATATAAAGATTTTGATGTTATTGAAACGGGCTGGCCAAAACTCGACAAGCTTTTTTCGGAGAACAAGAAACTTGCAGATTACAAAAAGCAAATATTAAAAGATAAAGGCGTAAAAAGAATAATATTATACGCTCCAACATTTTCTCCTTCGCTTACATCTGCAATCGATATAAAAACAGAGCTTTTTAAAATAGCCAACAACAACAATTTATTATATATCAAATTTCACGATTTGATGAATAAAGAAATTATTTATGAATATAAGAAAATTGCAAGTTTTCACAAAAACGTCGAAATAATTGAAGATAAAAACATTATAAATTATCTTATTCTAGCCGACATTTTAATAAGCGATACATCTTCGGTTGTTTACGAATTTCTATTACTTAACAAACCTGTTATTACTTACAAATCGAAATCGCGAAACATATACTGGCAAAATATAAATAATAAAGAAAAACTTATCTCATCGCTCAACGAAATTATTAAAAACGATACCTGGGCAAAAGACAGACAATGGATAATAGACAACTATCACCCATACACCGATGGACAATCGGCAAAAAGAATGATTACTGCCGTATCATCATATTTAAATAATCATGAAATACCCTTAGAAAGAAAAATTTCATGGTTTAGAAAAAATAAAATAATAAAAGTATTTGGAAAAGTAAAATAACACATAATATGAGTATAAAATTCCATGCATTAAATCCATTGCTAACAATAGTTGGAAAGAAAATAAATAACAAACGTTTTAACGAAACACCAATTATTATCGGAGCTTGTCCGAGATCAGGCACTACACTTCTTCTATCAATATTAGATTCATACCCATCGATACACGCTATACAACGCCAAACATATGCTTTTTGTAGCTGGGCAAAAGAATCTAACAAAAGCAAAAAATATATTCCAAACCGCATGGATAGACTTTATCGAGAATTTGTTTTTCATAAGCCAACAACAAAATCGAAACGATGGTGCGAAAAAACACCTAGAAATATTGAATATTTCGATAAAATTTTAAACTATTATGAAAGCAATGTTAAACTAATACATTTAATACGCGATGGTAGAGATATAGTAACATCAAAACATCCTGCACATAACTCAGATGAATATTGGGTTAAAATTAATAAATGGGTAGATGATATAAAATTCGGATTAAAATATGCTGATTATCCAAATGTTCATACTGTGAAATATGAAGATTTAATTAATAATTTCGATACAGAAATTAAGAAAATAAGTACTTTTCTAGGAGAAACATTTATTCCGTCACAAGAAGACTGGATAAAAAAAACTAGTCTTACAAAAAGTAAGCATTGGGCAGATCCGGTTCAGGATATACATTCTCGTTCAATAGGTCGTTGGAAAAACGAAAAACACAAAGACAGAATAGATGAATTTATGAATAATTCTGAAGCAAAAAAGCTTCTTGAAGAATTAGGATATATCTAAAATTAAAAATAACAAATTACTATGTATAATCCTTCCGATTTTAAAACTGCACTTCAGACTCTAAAAAATGGAGGCATAATACTTTATCCTACCGATACAATTTGGGGTTTAGGTTGCGATGCTACAAACGAAGAAGCAGTAAAACGAATATACGAGATTAAGAAACGCAGCAATAAAAAAAGCATGTTAGTTCTCTTAAATAATCCCGGAGAGATACAAAAATATATTACAAATATGCCCGATATTGCTTGGGATTTAATTGAACTTAGCGAAAAACCACTTACAATTATTTTTTCGAATGCAATAAATCTTGCACCAAACTTAATAAACGAAGACGGCAGCCTTGGTATAAGAATAACGCAAGACAAATTTTGCAAAAAACTAGCTGAGCAATTACGAAAACCAATAGTCTCTACATCGGCAAATATCAGCAGTGAACAATCGCCTCAAACATTTTCTCAAATAAGTAATAGTATTATTAATTCTGTCGATTATGTCGTAAAATATCGACAAGATGATGCTAACGAAAATATACCTTCAAGCATTATTAAACTAGAACCAAATAACGAAGTAAGAATAATTCGAGAATAATTTTAAATTTTAATCTTCCTTATATATTTATATTATCAAATCAGGTGTAATAAACAAAAAGGAGTTTGTTTTTTTGCACGTTAGAATTTACCTGTAAAAGTTTGTACAAAAAAACATCCCTGTCGAAACCATTTTAGTTCAAACAGGGATAGATGACGAATATTAACTATAAATTATATTATCTAAAAAATTCTAAAATTTAATTTAACCCTATAACTTTTCCAGAACCTGTAATACTTGCATCAATTACAGGTTTTCCTGAATAATATACTTTACCACTTCCGGTAATATTTGCTTCTATTTCGTTGCTCACATTCAGTTTACACGAACCGGAACCCGTAATATTAATATCGGCATTTTTTGTAACAATATTTTCTGCTTTATAATCGCCTGAGCCTGTAATAACAATATCAGAACTATCAATTTCTTTGTTTCCATCAATTTCAACATCCCCGGAACCCGAAATATTAACATTTACATCATCTACAGCTAGATTATTAAATATAACAGACCCACTTCCTGTAACTGTCATTTTAACAATATCGGTTTTAACTAAATCTTTAGCAATAATATTACCGGAGCCTGTAACAATTATCTTTTTAATATCGGGCGATGTAAGATAAATACTTATACGACTAACACTTTTAAAACCCCAACAATTTTTACATTTAATAATTAAATTCTCTCCTTTTACATATGTTTCTATTCTTTCAAGATCTTTTTTATCTCCTTCAATTATTAACTCAGTTTTATTACCTTGTGTTAAATAAACGTCGGCAGAAATAGATAAATCGATTCCGGAGAAAGCTGCTATTTTCCTGTTTTCTTTAATGTTTCCGGCACTAACAAAGTTACATGATGTTGTTCCCAATACTCCTATAGTTATCATTGTTAAGGCAATTAGATATAACAATTTAAATTTTTTCATAAGTTTAAAGTTTTAAAAATTAATTAATATTATACTCTGCTATCATATAAAAATTGAATAAATTCGATGTATTTAGAAAACATTCTAACACAAAACTATAACAATTTAACAAATAAAAGACGAGTAAAAATTAGCATAGCTGCAATAATTTTAATTATTTTTGACATATAATTTATTTTTAGCAAACTTCTACATATGTATTTTCCAAAGTCATATACTCCAAGGTGGATTATTTTTCTTATTGATTTATTAATCTGTACAGTATCAATCTCCTTGGCATATTTATTACGTTTTAATTTTGTTATTCCTAATGAATATTTAAAAAGCTTAAATTTCATTATTCCTTTTGTATTATTTGTACGAGCAGTTACATTTTTAATTTTTAGGTCGTATGCAGGAATAATAAGGTATTCGGGAGCAAAAGATACAGAAAGAATTCTAGTAGTTAGTTTTACGGGTAGCATATTCTTTATAATAATAAATCTATTAAACTACTTTTTATTAAATGGGAAATTTATAATTCCATTTTCTATTGTTGTTATCGATTTCTTTTCTTCTGTTCTATTGCTATCGTCATTCCGATTAATTACAAAATCTCTCTACCTCGAGATATATAATCCATCGAAAGAAAAAACTAATGTAGCAATTTATGGTTCCGAACAATTTAGTGTTATTGCAAAAAGAACTTTAGACCGCAATTCAGAAAGCAACCTCAGAGTTTATGCTTTTTTCGATATCTCTGAAACAAATATAGGAAAAACTCTCGAAGGTGTTAGTATTTATCATTTAAACAGTTTAAAAACTATTGTTGAGAAAAATCCTATAGAAAAATTAATTATTGCTAAAGAAAACATCAGTGCTGAAGAAAAACAATTTGTAATTGAAGAATGTTTACAAAATAATATAAAAGTATTATCGGTTCCTGACATAAATACATGGATTAACGGAGAATTAAGCTACAACCAGATTAGGGAAATAAAAATTGAGGATTTACTTGAACGCTCGGCAATAGTTCTCAACGAGAAAAAGATTAAAACAAAATTATTAAACAAAACAGTATTAGTTACCGGAGCTGCAGGTTCAATAGGAAGCGAAATTGTGCGACAATTAATTTCTTTTCAGCCCAAGAAGATTATTTTATTCGACCAAGCAGAATCTCCTCTTTATGACATGGAACTTGATCTTCAGGAAAAATTCAAATTCTATAATTTTGAAATTGTAATTGGAAATATTTCCGATTATTACCGACTGAAGATGCTTTTTGAAACATACAAACCAAGCATAGTTTATCATGCCGCTGCATATAAGCATGTTCCGATGATGGAAAATAATCCCACCGAAGCATTACGAACAAACATTGTAGGTACCAAACTTATAGCCGACATTTCGAATACTTATAAAGTAAATGAATTTGTTATGATTTCTACCGACAAGGCAGTTAATTCAACAAATGTAATGGGAGCATCAAAACGAATTGCCGAAATATATATACAATCGCTAAATCGAATTAGTAACACAAATTATATAACTACCCGATTTGGAAATGTATTAGGCTCTAATGGATCTGTAGTATTGCGTTTTAAAAAACAAATAGATAAAGGCGGTCCGGTTACTGTTACACACCCCGAAGTAACCAGATATTTCATGACAATACCCGAAGCCTGTCAACTTGTTCTAGAAGCGAGTGCTATAAGCAAAGGAGGAGAGATATTTATTTTCGACATGGGCAAATCAGTAAAAATTATCAATCTTGCGAAAAAAATGATAAAATTATCGGGACTTACATTAGGAAAAGATATACAAATAAAATTTACCGGATTAAGACCGGGAGAAAAACTATACGAAGAATTGCTTAACGATAAAGAAAATACTATCCCTACACATCATTCTAAAATTATGATTGCCAAGGTTCAAAAATACGATATTAATAAAGTAGAATCTGACATCCATGAACTTATAAGCTTACAAAAAAAACACAATAATTTTGATATTGTTCGCAAAATGAAAGAAATAGTTCCTGAATTTAAAAGCAAAAATTCGATATACGAAGAAATGGATATTAAAAATTAAAATAATACTAATGACAGAATATCATAATTTTCTTCACAAAACTAAAATACAAATCCGATTTAATGATATTGACATATTAGGTCATGTAAATAATTCTGTTTTTCAGAACTATTTCGATTTGGCAAGAATAAAATATTTCAATGATGTAATTTCTGATGATCTTAATTGGAAAAAGAATACGCTTGTTCTTGCTAAAATAGAAATAGAATATATTAATCCTATATTTCTTGAAGAAGATATTTGCATTTATACAAAAATATCTCATTTAGGAAATAAAAGTCTGGGAATGACTCAAGAAATTATTAATCAGAAAACAAAACAGGTAAAAACTAAAAATGTAGCAACACTAGTAGCATTCAATTATCCTATTAATAAAACAATACAAATTCCGGATATTTGGCGCTTTGACATAGAAAGGTTCGAAAAAGTAAATACTAATAACCTGAGTTCGATATAAGAAATATATACATCCTTATATCGAACTTCGGTTAATATCTAAATATCCATTATCCCTTCCGGGATTTCCATTATAATTTTTTTCTTTTGTTCTTTAAATTCAAGAAGTAAACTTTCATTAAAAGGAAGAAGTAGTTCTTTATTTTGAGTAGATAAAATTTTAATTATTGGGTTGTTGGGAATATCAAGATAATCAAGCACCTCTCCTATTTTAACATTCTCGGAGTTATATACTTCAAAACCTGCGATTGCTAAAAAGTTAGTATCATCAATTTCTCGATTACTTATAGAAGATAAATAAAAATCGGAATTTATATAATTTTTTATTTCAATTTCAGAATCAACATCTTCGAGTTTTACAACAACAGTACTAGAAGATTTTTGTTTAATCTTTTCAATAAAAAAAGGAACTAATCCTCCATCGACATCGATAAGGATAGTTCCTAAATTTAAAAAATCTTTTGGCAGACTATTATCAAAGCTCAATATTATTTCGCTTTTTATACCGGTAGTTTTCAACAACTTTCCGGCTAATATAAAATCTGCCTTTTCCATAAAACAAAGTATCTTAAGCTTCTGTTTTATCAGAATTCTTTTCTTTGTCAGCTTTTATTTCTTCAGCTACTTCTTCAGTTTTTGATTCTTCAACTTCTGTAGCTTTTGTTTCATCAGCAATTTTTTTAGCTATTTCTTCAGCTCTTGCTTCGTTAATTTTCTTCTCAGCATCGAAAATCTTCATCTTCTCTTCTTCTTTTTTCTTCAAGATGCTGTCTTTTTCCGACTGATTCTTAGTTTCTTTTTCTGTCAACCAAGCTTGAAATCTTTCTTCAGCTTGCTGTTCAGTTATAGCTTTCTTTTTAACACCTATTAATAAGTGTTTTTTCAACATCACACCTTTTTTCGATAAAATTGATCTACAGGTATCTGTAGGTTGAGCGCCTTTCATTAACCAATCTATTGCTTTATCAAAATCTAAAGTAATAGTTGATGGGTTCGTAGTAGGATTAAAAGTACCAATACTTTCAATAAATCTACCATCTCGTGGCGCCCTGCTATCTGCGATAACAATGTGATAAAAAGGACTTTTCTTACGTCCTCTTCTTGTTAACCTAATTTTTACAGGCATACTCTTTTTTGTTTTTAATTATTAATAAATCTACTTTTAAAAAATAGTTGGGCAAAGATACAATTAAATTTCAATTCTGTAAAAAAATATTAAATTTATTTATAGCAAATTATCAGATACTTATTTAAATTCATTGAAAATAGAATATTTTAAATTTCAACAAAGAAAAATAAATTTGTTAATATTAATAAATATAAATATATGTTCATTTATTATGAATTCTTTACATTTACATTTTATCGATATATTATTTTTCCCAATTTATATTACTAATTATTAAGATATTACAAGATGGCTTCTTTTACACACTTGCATGTTCATACACAATATTCCATTCTCGATGGAGCATCGTCGATACCCGATATAATAAAAAAAGCAATAAACGACAAAATGCCTGCCATAGCAATTACCGATCACGGAAATATGTTTGGGGTAAAAGAATTTTTTAACGAAGCAAAAAAACAAGGAATAAAAGCAATTCTTGGTTGCGAAGTTTATGTTGCTAAAGATAGCAGGTTTACCAAAGACAAAAACAACAGAAGTGGATATCATTTAATTTTACTTGCAAAAAACGAACAAGGATACAAAAACTTATCGAAATTAGTTTCTTACGGTTATACAGAAGGCTTTTATTACACTCCACGTATAGATAAAGAAATTCTCAACAAATACAACGAAGGCTTAATTGTTCTTTCTGCTTGTTTGGGTGGAGAAATTCCTCAGGCAATAATGAATAACGATATTAAAAAAGCTGAAAAAATAGCCCTTGAATATAAAGAACTCTTTAAAGATGATTTTTATCTCGAGATAATGCTACACGAATCAGGTAACGCTAAAAAAGATCAAGATGTATTCGAAAATCAAAAAATAGTAAAAAAAGCTATAATTGAAATAGGGAAAAAGCATAATATAAAAATTGTTGCAACAAACGATGTTCACTTTATTAATGCCGAAGATGCCGATGCTCACGATAGATTAATATGTCTTAATACAGGGAAAGACATTGACGATCCTACCCGAATGACATATACAAAACAGGAATATTTTAAAACAACAGAAGAGATGTCTAATCTTTTCCTTGATATTCCGGAAGCTATTGAAAACACAAATGAAATTGCAAAAAAAATTACAGACTACAATCTTAACAAAGAGCCCATAATGCCTGAGTTTGAGCTACCTGCTAATTTCGATGACGAAGATAATTATTTAAGATACTTAACATACGAAGGGGCAAAAATACGCTACGATGAAATTACCGACGATATACGTGAAAGAATAGATTTTGAACTCTCGGTAATAAAAAACATGGGCTTTCCGGGATATTTTTTAATAGTACAAGATTTTCTACATGCAGCCAGAGACCTAAACGTATCTGTTGGTCCGGGACGTGGTTCAGCAGCCGGTTCGGTAGTTGCATATTGTAATAGAATAACCGATATCGACCCTATTAAGTACGACTTGCTTTTTGAGCGTTTCTTAAATCCCGACAGAATATCGATGCCCGATATTGATATCGATTTCGATGATGATGGTCGCGAAAAAGTATTAGACTGGGTTGTTAAAAAATATGGAGAAAAACGCGTTGCTCAGATTGTTACTTTCGGAACAATGGCTGCAAAATCGGCAATTCGCGATATTGCCAGAGTAGAAAAACTACCTCTACCCGAAGCCATGAGATTGGCAAAACTTGTTCCTGAAAAACCCGGAACAACATTAAAAAAAGCCTTTGCCGAAGTTCCAGAATTAAAACAAGCTAAAGATTCAGGAAGCGAATTAGTAAAAAAAATACTTGGTTTTGCCGAAACTCTCGAAGGCTCTGTTCGACACACAGGGCTTCATGCATGTGGAATAATAATTTCTAGAAACAATCTCGAAGAAAACATTCCGATTTTTAAACCCAAAGATTCAAAATTATATGCCACTCAATACGATGGTAACCACGTAGAACCTGTAGGAATGTTAAAAATGGACTTCCTGGGTTTAAAAACATTATCGATTATAAAAGATGCTATTGAAAATATTAAAGAATCGAAAAATATCGATTTCGATATTACAAACATTCATCTCGACGATAAAAAAACTTACGAATTATATAGCAACGGAAACACAACAGGAATATTCCAATTCGAATCGGACGGAATGCAAAAACACCTTAGAAACTTAAAACCCGACAAATTCGAAGATCTTATAGCCATGAATGCCCTTTACCGACCGGGACCAATGGAATATATTCCATCATTTATTAACCGAAAACACGGGAGAGAAAAAATAGAATACGATCTTCCGGAAATGGAAGAATACCTGAAAGACACTTATGGGATAACAGTTTATCAAGAACAAGTGATGCTTTTATCGCAAAAACTTGCGAATTTCTCAAAAGGACAAGCCGATTCGTTACGTAAAGCCATGGGTAAAAAGAATAAAGAACTTATGGCTACCCTAAAAGTAAAGTTCGTTGATGGATGTAAAAACAATGGATTTATTGAAAAAACAATAGAAAAAATATGGACAGACTGGGAAGCATTTGCCCAATATGCCTTTAACAAATCTCATTCCACTTGTTATGCATATGTATCGTATCAAACAGCATATCTAAAAGCTCATTATCCGGCAGAATTTATGGCTGCTGTACTCAGTAGAAACATTAACGACATAAAAAAAATAACCATTTTTATGAGCGAGGCTCAAAGAATGGGAATGTCGGTTCTTGGTCCGGATGTTAACGAGAGTAATTACAAATTTACCGTTAATAAAGATAAGAATATACGTTTTGGCTTAGGTGCTATAAAAGGCGTTGGCGAAGGTGCAGCAAATAAAATAATTGAAGAACGTAAAAGCACAGGGCACTATAAAAATATTTTCGATTTTGTAGAAAGAGTGTCTCTTCAAACAGTTAATAAAAAAAACATAGAAGCCCTTGCAACAGCAGGAGCTTTCGATAATATTGACACTATAAAACGCGGACAATATTTCTCTATCGACAACAAAGAATATACTTTTATTGAAAATCTGATTCGTTATGGAAATACATTTCAGAACGATAAGAATTCTTCTCAACCATCGTTATTTGAAGAATCAGAATCGATTGAAATAAATAAACCAATAATTCCCCTAACAGATAATTGGACAAAATTAACCTTACTAAATAACGAAAAAGAACTAATAGGAATATATCTTTCTGCCCACCCATTAGACGATTTTAAATTAGAAATCGACACTTTTTGCAATACAAAAGTATCGGAATTAAAAAACCTAAATAATCTTATAGGTAAAGAAATTACAGTATCGGGTATTGTTACCGAAGCTAAAAATACATTTACAAAAACAGGGAAGCCTTTTGGATTTTTAACTATTCAAGACTTCTCAGATTCTTATAAATTTATTCTCTTTGGCAATGATTATACCGACAATAGAAATTTCTTCTACGAAAACTACCCTTTACTTATTAAAGGCAATGTACAAACAAGACGATATAATAAAGACGAACTTGAATTTAAAATAAAAAAAGTAATTATGCTAAGCGATGTTAGAGAAGAAATGATTTCCGGAATTACTCTTAAACTAAATATAGCTTCTATATCGAAAGAATTAATTTCAGAAATAAAAAATCTAGCAATAAAATATAAAGGGAAATCAAAATTACAAATTAAGATAATCGACAAAGACGAAAAGATAAGTCTTGACTTATTTTCAAGAACATACAGAGTAAATATTACAAATGAATTAATAAATTATATCGATAAAAATCCATATATATATTATTCGATTAATTAAAAAATTTCTATGTATATTTGCATTCAAATTTTGAATAAAAATAATTTTTAAACTTTATATTATGACTATCGAAGTAAACGATTCTAATTTTGAAGAAAAAGTATTGAATTCCGAAATGCTTGTTATTATTGACTTCTGGGCAGAATGGTGTGGTCCTTGCAGAATGATAGGTCCAATTATTGAAGAGCTTTCCGATGATTATGATGGAAAAGTAGTTTGTGCAAAAGTTGATGTTGATAGCAGTCCTGTAATTTCGGCAAAATACGGAATTAGAAACATCCCTACAGTACTTTTTATTAAGAATGGTGAAATAGTTGATAAACAAGTTGGAGCTGTTCCAAAAAGCAATTTAGAAAATAAACTAAAAGCTTTACTTTAAGACTTTAAACCACATTAATTTTATTTATAAACCTTCAGTCAACTGGAGGTTTTTTTTTTATTTCGTTTTCTCCATAATATTCTTATCTTTAATATTATATACAACAAATAAAATGACGGATAAAGATACACTAAAAATAAAAGATTGGGCTGAAGAAGATCGCCCCAGAGAAAAACTCCTTTTAAAAGGAATAAATAGTTTATCCGATGCCGAAATCTTGGCAATTCTAATTGGTAGCGGGTCGAAAAACGAAACAGCAGTTGATTTAGCAAAAAAAATTCTTTCACGAGTTAATAACAACCTGCACGAGCTAGGCAAACTTAGCATTAACGAACTAATAAAAAACAAAGGAATAGGCGAAGCAAAAGCAATTACAATTATTGCTGCACTTGAAATTGGTCGCCGACGAAAACTTTCAGATATTCTTAGCAGAAAACAAATAAATAAAAGTCGCGATGTTTTCGAAATTTTCCATCCAATACTTTCCGATTTACCACACGAAGAATTTTGGATATTATTATTAAATCGTTCGAATAAAGTAATTAGCAAAATAAAAATCAGCCAAGGAGGAATAACCGGTACTGTTATCGATATAAAGATGATAATAAAAAATGCTCTTGAGAAACTAGCATCATCAATAATACTATGTCATAATCATCCATCGGGAAATATTACTGCCAGCAATGCCGACAATGATATAACAAACAAGCTTGTAGAAGCATCAAAATTGTTCGAAATACAAGTTCTCGACCATATAATTATTGGAGATAATAAATACTACAGCTATGCCGATAACAACAAAATAAATTAATTAACCCTCTTTGTTTATGCAAAAACGAAGTAAATTGTATAAATAGGCTATAGATAATAGAAAGCAAAGCGGGAATCATTCAAAAAGAACTCACGCAAGTAAACCCCGATTTAGTAATACCCAAATTGTAGAAAATTTGTGAACCTTTTGCTCATGCGTAACATTATTTTTCGGGTTATTAAAACCTTCTTCGAAATACAAAGAATAATTCATTTGACTTAAAAAATCTTTAACAGCAAAATAATATATTAACACAAAAAAAATTAACTTTGCAAAAAAATAAAATATACAATACTCCTGTTATGGTTAACATATTAAGCAACAACAACTCTGTTTTAAATAAATTTATTGCCGAATTAAGAGACAAAGATATTCAAAAAGACAGTTTGCGTTTTCGTCGAAATATGGAAAGAATAGGCGAGATTTTTGCTTACGAAATTAGTAAAAAGCTATATCATACACCTCATCAAATTAACACACCCTTAGGACTATCTACAACAAATCTTTGCGACGAAACAATTGTAAATGCAACAATTTTACGTGCAGGCTTACCCTTACATCAAGGTATTTTAAATTACTTCGATAAAGCCGAAAATGCATTTATCTCGGCTCATAGGGAATATACAGGAAACGACTCATTTGAAATTAAATTCGGGCATATCTCCGGACCATCAATAGATAACAAAACACTAATACTTTCCGACCCCATGTTAGCATCTGGAGCCTCGATGCTTATTTCGTACAATTCTCTTCTCGAAAGAGGAACACCTAACCATACTCATATTGCCGCTATTATTGCAAGCAAAGAAGGGGTAGAATATTTAAAGAAAAATATCAATCCTGCACATGTTACTATCTGGATAGGTGCTGTTGACGATGAATTATCGTCGAAATCGTATATAATACCGGGACTTGGTGATGCCGGAGACTTAGCTTATGGAGAAAAATTGTAATTCTAAAAATATTTTATATCATATATTTTCAATCTAATGTAAATCTAAAGCTCAAAATAAATATTATTTCATCACTAAAGATACACAAAGGATATCACAAAAATACCTAAAGAACAACTACATACGTCGGTTACTTATTAATAAAATATATTTTTACATCCGATTTATCGCTACAATTTTGTAATAAATATTTAATTGTTTTATTTAATACCGGATGTATAAAATCTTCATCAATATCAGACAAAGGCAAAAGAGTAAATCTGCGATTAGGAATTTCTATATGTGGGATTTTTAAATCGGGTTTATCAACTATCATATCATCAATAAAAAGAATATCAATATCCATAGGACGAGCAGAATAGCCTGTTTTATTTCTTTTTCTCCCCATTTTATTCTCTATTATATGAATTCTGTTAAGAATTTCGTAAGGCAATAAATATGTTGATACCACAACAACCTGATTTAAAAAATTCTGATTGTGCTCGAATCCCCATGGCTTAGATTCGTAAATTGCCGATTCTTTGCTTATTTTACCAATATCCGAAATTATACTATTCTTAGCAATAGTAATATTTTCAAACTTATCGCCAATATTTCCACCAATTAATAATACTACATTCGACATATTGATTTTTCTTATATAAATTTCAAATTACACTAATATTAATGTCAATAAAAATTTTGCTAAAACTAAAATATTAGCTTATTTTTATTTTTTCAACGAAAATACTAATTAGGTTTAATTATTTACTTAAAAAACGATACAAAATGAAAGGATTTTTCAAATACTTATTAGCATCAACTCTTGGGGTTATTATCGCAGGAATAATTTTATTAATGCTATTTTTTGGCGTAATTGGAACAATGGTTGCATCTCAGGATAAGACTGTTAAAGTAAAACAAAACACTGTTCTTTATATAAAATTGAATAAACCAATTACCGATAGAAGTTCAAACAATCCTATGAAGAATTTCAATTTCACATCGTTCAAACCAACAAACGGACTAGGTTTAGATGCAATTCTAAAAAGCATAGAAAAAGCTAAAGACGATAATAATATTACCGGGATATATCTCGATCTTACTACAATACCAACAGGAATGGCCAGCTTAGAAGAAATAAGAAATGCCTTATTGGATTTTAAAGAATCGGGAAAATTTATTCTTTGTTATGCCGATTATTACAATCACAAAACTTATTATTTAGCAACAGTAGCCGACAGTATTTTTCTTAATCCCGAAGGAACCGTTAATTTCGTGGGATTAAGTTCGCAAATTATGTTTTACAAAGATGCCCTTGAGAAACTTGGCGTTAAACCACAAATAATACGTCACGGGAAATTCAAAAGTGCTGTTGAGCCATTTATGTTAGACAAAATGAGCAATGCAAATCGCAAGCAAATTGAAACATATATGGGTTCTATTTGGGACAATATAGTAAAAGGCATCTCGCAAGAGAGGAAAATAAATATTGACTTATTAAACAAATATGCCGATGAACTAACAATAAGAAATGCCAAGGCTGCTTTAGAAACAAAATTTGTTGATGGACTAAAATATAAAGACGAAATATTTGCCGAACTAAGAAACAAAACACACAGAGAAGCAAACGAAGATATCGAATCTATTAGCTTAGCTAAATATATCAAAGTTCCCAAAAAGCAAAAAACAAACACATTTGCCAAAGATAAAATTGCTGTAATATATGCTATGGGTAGTGTAGTAATGGGCGAAGGCGAAGAAGGAAATATTGGCTCAGACAGAATATCGACAGCTATTCGTAAAGCACGAAAAGACTCAAGCATAAAAGCTATTGTTTTTAGAGTAAATTCGGGCGGAGGAAGTGCCTTAGCTTCAGAAGTAATTTGGAGAGAAGTAAAACTTGCACAAGAAGTAAAACCTGTAATTGCATCACTTGGCGACGTAGCAGCTTCGGGAGGTTATTATATTGTTTCTCCGGCAGATAAAATTATTGCCAGTCCGAATACTATTACAGGTTCAATAGGTGTTTTCGGAATGCTTATGAATAGCAAATCGCTTTTTAACGATAAACTTGGAATTAATATCGAGGTTGTTAAAACAAATAAACACTCCGACATAGGTTCTATGTTCAGAAAGCTAACTACCGAAGAAAAAGCATCGATACAATACGGAGTAGAAGATATATACAAAACATTTATTACTCATGTTGCCGAAGGTAGAAATATGACAAAAGAAGCTGTTGACAGCATTGGGCAAGGGCGAGTTTGGAGCGGTGCAAACGCAATTAAAATTGGTTTAATCGACGAATTTGGCGGACTACAAAAAGCAATTGAAATTGCAGCAGAAACAGCACATTTAGATAATTACAGAACAGTTTCGTTACCTGAATTAAAAGATCCTTTTCAACAAATTATAGAAAAGTTTCAAGGAAATATAGAAGCTTCTATAATTCAAAAAAATCTCGGAAAAGAATATATTTACTACAAAGAGCTTCAAGAAATTAAAAACATGAAAGGAATACAAGCAAAAATTCCTTATAGAATAGATATTTATTAGTTTTTACTATAAATTATTACAACCGGAGAGTTAAAAATTCTCCGGTTATTTTTTTCTGTATTATTTTGTATATTTAGGTATCTAATTATCATTAAATTATTTATTATTTTTGTGATATTGAATTTACAGAATAATAACACAGAACCAATATATCAACAAAAGCCTTTATGTTAAAAACAACAAGATTAATTCTGAGTCCTCTTTTATTTATATTTAGCTTGATATATGGAATAATTATTTACATTAGAAATTTTCTGTTTGATAAGAATATTTTAAAATCGAAAGAATTTAGTCTTCCAATTATCTCGGTAGGAAATATAGCTGTAGGTGGAACCGGGAAAACCCCACATATAGAATATTTGATTAACTTACTTAAAGACGAATTTAACATTGCAACTCTCAGCAGAGGATATAAACGTAAAACCAAAGGTTACTTACTTGCCAACAACAACTCAACAACCCAAGACATTGGAGACGAACCACGTCAAATAAAACAAAAATATAAAAATCAAATTGAAGTAATTGTTGATGAAAATCGCATTAGAGGAATAAAAAAAATTTTAATTGACAAACCAAAAATCAATGCAATTTTATTAGACGATGCATTTCAACATCGAAAAGTTAAACCAAATATTTCTATTTTATTAATAGATTATTCGCACCCATTAAAGAAAGATTTTTTATTACCACTTGGTAATCTTCGCGAACATTCTTCAGAGAAATGCAGAGCCGATATAATTATTATTACAAAATGCCCAAAAAATATAGAACCAATAAAAAAACGAATTATATATAAAGAAATCAAACCATTTCCTTATCAAAAACTATTTTTTACGAGCTTTACTTATGAAGATTTCACTCCTGTTTTTCAGGATATAGAAAAAAATATTGTTTCTAAAAAAAATCAGAATAACAATAAACTATCAATACTATTAGTTACAGGAATTGCAAATCCTAAACCACTAATAAATCATGTTAAAGAAAATATTTCATCAGATATTACTATATTAAAATTTCCCGATCATCATAACTTTAATTTTAAGGATATTGAAAAGATAGAAAAAACCTATAATAAAATAGTTTCTAAAAATAAAATAATACTTACTACAGAAAAAGATGCAATGCGCTTACAAAATTTTAGTAATATTGCAGAACTCTTAAAACAGAATTTCTATTACCTTCCTATAAAGGTAATTTTTATAGATAAAAAGAATCATGATTTTAATAATCAAATAATTGACTATGTTAGAAAAAATAAAAAAAACGGCATCGTTTATTCAGGAAAAGACCAATTTTAAGCCCGAAATAGGAATAATTTTAGGGACAGGATTAGGAGGATTAGTAAAAGACATAAAAATAAAACATACTCTTGATTATAAAGACATACCCAATTTCCCGATATCGACAGTAGAAGGACATTCAGGAAAACTTATTTTTGGAGTTTTAGGTGGTAAGAATATCGTTGCTATGCAAGGACGTTTTCATTACTACGAAGGATATAACATGCAAGAAGTAACTTTCCCTGTTCGTATTTTTAAAATGTTAGGAATTAATTATTTATTAGTATCGAATGCTAGTGGTGGAGTGAATCCTAATTATGAAATTGGCGATTTAATGATACTTAACGATCATATTAACCTTATTCCAAATCCATTAATTGGCAAGAATATCGACGAACTTGGTCCACGATTCCCCGATATGAGCAATACCTACGATAGAGAATTAATTAATACAGCTCAGGTAATAGCCCGAAAAAACAATATTAAAACGCAAGTTGGTTGTTATATTGGAACAACCGGACCAACATTAGAAACACCAAAAGAATATGAGTATTTTCGTATTTTGGGTGGCGATGCTGTTGGAATGTCAACAGTTCCTGAGATAATTATTGCTCGTCATATGAATATCCCATGCTTTGCTATTTCAATTATTACCGACTTAGGGGTTCCCGGGAAAATTGTTAAAGTAACACACGAAGATGTACAAAGCGTTGCAGAAAATGCTGAACCAAAAATGACTCTTATAATGGAACAGCTTATTGCTTCATTATAAAAAATATATGAAATAATTAATATTAGTGCAGGTAATAATATCAATTACCTGCATTGATATTTACAAATATTATGCATACTACTAAACATCATACTAAGAACGGTTTCCAATTATCAAATGTGATAACTATTTCTTTAGCCCATTTTATTCACGATGTTTATTCGTCTTTCCTTGCTCCTATTTTACCATTATTAATAGAAAAGCTAAAATTAAATTATACTCTAGCAGGTCTTCTTCCTGTTATTCAACGATTACCATATCTTTTTAATCCATTAATAGGCTTATTAGCAAATCATATTAAAATAAGATACCTTGTAATTATTGCGCCTGCAATTACTACAATTTGCATGAGTTTATTAGGTAGCACATCGCATTTTGCTGTCTTAGCCATTTTACTATTTATTATGGGAATTAGTGGAGCTATGTTTCATGTACCAACCCCGGTATTAATAAAAAAAGTCTCGGGAAATCGTGTTGGTAAAGGAATGAGTTTTTATATGTTTGGTGGCGAAGCTGCGCGCACAATCGGACCTCTAGTAATTCTGGGAGCTGTTTCGGTATGGGGCTTAGAAGGAACATATAAACTTATCCCATTTGGGCTAATAGCCTCACTGGTATTATATTTTAAATTTCGAAATATTCCAATATCAGAAAATTTCGAGAAACACAAAAAGATAGATACAAAAAAAACCTTACAACAAAATTTAGAATTCTTTATACTAATAACGGGAATAGTATTTTTTACAGGTTTTATTAAATCTGCTATCGTAAATTTCTTACCAACTTATTTAAAAGTAAAAGGAGAAAGTCTATGGTTTGGAGGAATATCATTATCGGCATTCGAAATTGCCGGAGCCATTGGAGTTTTTCTTGCCGGAACTTACTCCGATAAGATAGGTCGTATAAAACTACTTAGCATTATAAGTACCATATCTCCTATTATAGCAATATTATTTGTCTTTGCTAACGGATATTTTGTATTTCCTTTATTAATACTTTTAGGATTTTTGATGTTATCGTACACACCAATAATACTAGCAATGTTAATGGATATTAAAACTGATCAACATACTTTTCTTAATGGTATTTATATGACAATATCATTTATCTCAGGCTCAATAACATCGTTAATTATCGGAATATTAAGCGATTGGATAGGGATAATAGATACTTTTAAAATTTCTGCAATAGTTTCGATATTATCTATCCCATTTGTACTATTAATTGCTAAGAAAAAATACTAGAGTTTTCCGGCAACAACACAAGTCTTCTTATATTTTTTTACATTTCCATCTAAATCGAACAGTTCAATATAAACCACATATATTCCTATTGCCGATTTCTGCTTTTCTTGATTTAATCCATCCCAAACAAAAGAACCTTCTGTAGCAAGCAACTCATTATTTTTTAAACGACGAATCATTCGTCCTTTCGAATCGAAAATTTTTACATTAGCAACATATCCCGGTTTTTCGAACGAATAATTAATAATAAAATTATCTTGGTACCCATCGTTATCGGGCGAGAATACTTCCGACTCAATAGTTATTTCATCATTACTTTCGTTATTCTCGCTAAACTGAGAATTTTTATATGCAGGAGTTGCAAAACCAACACTTTCGGCTGCCGAATGCCAATTCGATTTATCGCTTGCATCTCGTGTAAGACTGATTCTCTCGAGCGACACTCCATCTTCTGTAATTAATAAAGCAAAATGCATATCGGAATTATACTCCATATAATCAATAATATTAAAAAACTTATCTAATATTATTACTTCGCCTTCATCATCGTTCATAGACGGCATATTATCTGATGTAACAATATTCTCCGAATTCGATGTATAATATTGCAACATCACAGTTTCAGGATTATCAGTAAGAACATAATATTCGTAAGGAAATATAAGTCTTCCTTCGCTTAAAACTATTCCCGACGAAGAAATATCTCCTGAATCGTCGTCGATGTTTGCCAGATTAATATCAGCTAAATCGATAGTTTTATCAGAATTGTTATAAATCTCAATAAAATCTACTCCCCCTGGAAGCGGATTAAATAATACTTCGTTAATAAGTAAATCGTGTTCTTCAGGCATCTCAGGAATTGCAAATCTAATTGACTCTCCAATTACCATAACATTACCCGCACAATCGGGAATATCGCCACTTATCTCTAAAGTGTAAATAGTATTTTTACTAAACCTCTCTGAGAATTCTAACTCTACAAACATATTATTTGGAGAATCGATAATTACCTTATCGGGATTTCCTATATTCTCAACATTGTATGAAGTTATTATTGTTGCAAATGTACTATCAACAGGTTCTGAGAAAAACAATTTAACAGTACTATCATTTATCATAGTAGCTTTTATTAGTTCAGGAGCATATAAATCTGGATTCGCTGCAAAAACCGAATTTTGCATTCCCGGAGTGCCACCTTTATTATCTTCAGAAGCTTTCCAATTGTCAATTCCTCCACAAGGATTCATTGGGTCGATTTGCTCGATAGACCAACCTCCATCATCTTTATTTTCATCGGAATACCATTTATCGGTGTAATTAATATTTGAAATCACTTTTCCGAAATCTGTCTTTAAAGTTATTCGGCTTCCCGAATTCGATAATGAAGGAAATCCTGAGAAAGCAAGCGTATTGCCATAAATATTTAACAAATTATATGAATCTTCGTCGCAAAGTATCAGATACTCGCCGGCAGAAAGCACATAAGAAGGAATATCGGCATTCGACGAGCCAGCTTCTAAAATCCAATTACTAATACTTATATCGTAATTGCTTGTATTAAAAAGTTCTATATATTCCGTAGCCGGCAAATTAATTACAGGCTCCGGGTCAATCATAATCTCGTTAATAACAATATCGTATGCGTCTATTGGATGATAAACAAACTCAAGGTCTTTATTATCCATTACATTATCACACAAATCGGCTAGATTACTTACAGATAATATATTTGTTGCATTTTCTACAAAATTATCGGCAAATAACAATTCAATATCATTTTCTATATTATTTATAATAATACTCTGAGGATTTCCAATTCCATTATCAACAAAATAATTTGTCTTAATCTGAGCAATGGTTTCATCAACAGGTTCCGACAAATGTATTTTTAATCGCGATGATGATACTGTTTCTAAAAAAGTAATGCTTGGCTTAGTATTATCGAAATTAATTGCATCGACAGAATTTATAGCACCGGGAGTTCCTCCAATACTACTTTCCGATGCTATCCAGTTATTTATTCCACTACAATTATTTTTTGGGTCGATTTTCTCGAGCGACCAACCACCATCGTGTTTTTCGGGATTTTGATACCATGTATCATTATAACTAACTTCCGAAATTACAATATCGTTAGTATCTAATAGTTGTATCAATGCACCGGAATTTGAAATTGTTGGAAACGAAGAAACACCAATCACATTACTAAAAGCAGAGAAATCGTCAACATCATTAATATCGCATAATATTATATATCCTAATGCATCTATACTATGTTCAGGAATTTTGCAATCCGACGAACCTGCTATAAAACTCCAGTCAGTAATATCTATTGCAAAAGATGTAGTATTAAAAAGTTCTATATATTCCGATTCGGGTAAAGCAACTTGTGGATAGGGATCGGCAAATATTTCATTAATAACAATATCGTATTTTTGTGGTATAAAATATAAGTATTGCTGAATACTAAGGTTCATAGAATCGCCATTTAAGTCGGCAACATTTTTAATTTCTATCTCGTAGTTCGTTTCGTTAACAAAATCTGTGTCGAATTTAAGCTTTACCTTATTCAGTTCTGTAATACTTGCCATTGAAGGATTTCCAATACTATTATTTACAGTATAATTAGAAATATCTTGAGCACTTACTGTATCTACAGCACGCAAAAACGAAATACTTAATTCGTTTAGGCTTAACACTTCTAACTTTACAATTTTCTGATATTCGTAAGTAAAATATAATGTTGTATCGCTAAGAATATTTCCTTCTAAATCTTCGATATTCGATACATCTACACTATTCTGAATTCCATCGCTAAACGAATTATTAAATTCAAGAACTACCCTATCTCTGTTTGTAGGGTCAAAAATTACACTATCGGGATTTTCAATACCATTATCGACTAAATAATTACTTTTGCCAACAGCACTAGCAGAATCAACTCTTTCAGAGAATTTTACCAATAAACTTTTTGTTGATAATACTTCTAAGGTGTCAACAAGCGGCAATATTGTATCGAAAATTTCTTTACCATAATAAATATCATCTATCCATAATTTACAATCGGCACTCGAAGTATACAAATAATATACACCAAAAAAATCAGCTGTAGAATAATCGCTATTATTTCCTGTTCCTATTAATTCGAGATTATCGAATCCTCCGGTATAATCGATATAAACTTCCCAATCTCCACTAATCGTTCTTAAAATTTCAAAACCTACTTTTTGCGAAACTCCAACAATATTTTGCCAGTCAATTCCAGTATTAACAATTACTGTTTCGTTTCCATCTTCAATTTTATACAACTTAATTTTATCGTCGCTACTATTATAGTTAACACCTAAAGCATATCCATTAGCACTACCTGTTGGGAGCATTTCTAAAGAATTTGCATCGGACATAAGAAAAACACTCCAATTATTTCCTCCCGATGGATTATATCCATATTTAATCTGAAATTGCCAATTTATATTTTCTGCACTCAAATCTATTGCCGGAAGTGCAATAGAAATCTGATCGGTATCTCCAACAGAATTGTCGAAAATATGATGTAAAGAATATGCACCATTCAATGGATTATCGCTTGAAGCTTCCCAACGTCCAACATTACTTTCAAGCCAATTACTAATATCTCCATCTTCGAAATTATCGGTAAGCTGTGCAAATGCAGCAATAGGAACTAATAGCAGAAAAATAATAATCTTTTTCATAATAAATCGATTAAATAAATTAATTTTGAAATATACAAAAATGCTATTTACATTTACTAATAGCAAGAAAAATAACAAATAAAACAAACTATAATAGATGAAAATTGCAATAGTTGGAGCTACCGGACTTGTGGGCACTGTAATGCTTAAAGTAATAAAAGAACAAGGCTTAGCAAATAATGAATTGCTTCTTGTAGCTTCTGAGAAATCGCTTGGAAAGAAAATTTTATTTAATAATAAAAAATATACAATAATAAGTATTAACGAAGCAATTAAGTTAAAACCTGAAATTGCAATTTTCTCGGCAGGAGGAAATACATCTTTAAAATATGCTCCACTATTTGCTAAAAACGGGACTACTGTTATCGACAATTCTTCGGCATGGAGAATGGATAAAGATAAAAAACTAATTATTCCCGAGATTAATGCTAATATCCTTACTAAAAGCGACAAAATTATTGCAAACCCAAATTGTTCTACAATTCAATTATTAGTTGCTATTGCTCCATTACACAAAAAATATAAAATAAACCGACTAATAATATCGACATATCAATCGATTACCGGTTCGGGAATAAAAGCTGTTAATCAATTAGAAAACGAAAGAAACGGCATTTCAGGAGAAAAAGCTTATCCTTATACAATAGACAAAAATTGTCTTCCTCATTGCGATGTATTTTTAGAAAACGATTACACCAAAGAAGAGATGAAACTTGTTAACGAAACACATAAAATTCTTGATAAGAATATTAAGACAACAGCAACTGCAGTTAGAGTTCCTGTTAGTGGAGGTCATTCGGAATCGGTAAATCTCGAATTCGAAAATAAATTCGAAATATCAGAAATTCGAAATATCTTAAATAACTCATCGGGAGTAATTGTTCAAGACGAGCCATCTAAAAACATATATCCTATGCCTATTACTTCTGAAGGCAAGAACGAAGTTTTTGTAGGACGAATAAGAAGAGATTATTCTATCGATAATGGTTTAAATATGTTTATTGTAGCCGACAATCTTAGAAAAGGAGCTGCCACAAATGCTGTTCAGATTGCAAAATATATTATCGATAATAAGCTAATCGGAAATACTAAAACCCTAGTATAAGTAATCGTTATACGGATATCGTATTGCATGTACTTTTTTTACATTTTCGTAAACAAGATCTTTAAATTGCTTAAGATTAATCTTTTTCTTAGCCGAGATAAAAATACTTTGATTATTATTTTTTGCCATCCAAGTATTCTGCAACTCTTCTAAAGAATAGTTCTCTTTCGTTTTAGGTGTTAAATCATCATCATCCTTTTTAATGTACGAATAAGCATCAATCTTATTAAAAACAAGATATGTAGGAGTATCAACGGCATTAAGTTCTTTTAGAGTAGAATTAACAATATTTATTTGTTCTTCGAAATTTGGATGAGAAATATCAACCACATGAAGTAAAATATCGGCTTCGCTAACTTCGTCTAAAGTAGATTTAAACGATTCTACTATATTATGTGGCAATTTACGTATAAACCCAACGGTATCGGTCAAAAGAAATGGAAGATTCTCTATAACTACTTTTCTAACCGTAGTATCGAGAGTAGCAAACAATTTATCTTCGGCAAACACATCCGATTTGCTAAGCATATTCATTATTGTCGATTTTCCAACATTAGTATATCCAACTAATGCAACACGCACTAATTTACCACGATTTTTTCTTTGTGTAGCTTTTTGTTTATCTATTTTCTTTAATTGCTCTTTTAATCGTGTAATCTTATCACGAATAATACGTCGGTCGGTTTCTATTTCTGTTTCACCGGGCCCTTTGGTTCCGATACCTCCACGTTGACGTTCAAGGTGAGTCCACATACCTGTAAGACGAGGAAGAAGATATTGATACTGAGCTAATTCAACCTGAGTTTTCGCGTGTGCTGTTTGTGCTCTTGTAGCAAAAATATCGAGAATAAGATTTGTGCGATCTAAAATTTTACACTCCATCACTTTTTCTATATTACGTAATTGCGAAGGAGTAAGCTCGTCATCAAAAATAACAATATCTATTTCATTCTCTTTTACAAAATCTTCTATCTCGGCAAGCTTCCCTGTTCCAACAAAGGTTTTTGGATTTGGTTTATCTAATTGCTGAGTATATTTTTTTACAGGCTCTGCCCCTGCAGTCTTTGTTAAAAAAGCTAACTCATTCAAATACTCTGCTACTTGTTTTGCATTCTGATTTTGATTGATAATTCCAATCAATACAGCTTTTTCTACAACTTCTTTATTCTCAATATTCTTCGGCATCTATTATTTATATCTATTATTTCTGCATCTGCAAAAATACTAAATTTTATTTTTAATAAATCATCAATTTTCAAAAACAAACACTTACTAACCTTCTATGTTGTAATCCAAATTTTATTTAAGCTTTTTATTAATAATAAAAATCTATAAGTAATCTAGAAACTTAGGATTTAGAAATGTAATCTCCGTACAATAAACAATCAGGAATGAATAAACATTAAGGTGGAATGTCTGATTGCGACAGAAAAGAGACAGTTAACTCAGATGAATGTAAAACTGTATAGTGAGTTCAAAAGATTTGCCAAATAATTTTTCGATGGCAATATAGGCATGCCAATAAATTATGGTTTAAAAAATACCGGTTTAAATTATTCAAAAAAAAAGCCCCGAAATTCGGGGCTTTAAATATATTATTTTGTAATTATTGTAATTGGAAAACAATTGGGAAAGTAAAACCAACAGAAACGGCTTGACCTCTTTGTTTACCGGGAACCCATTTAGGAGACGACTTAATTACACGAATTGCCTCTTTATCTAAAGATGGGTCAACACCTCTAACTACTCTTACATTAGTAACTTCTCCTCTTTTATTCACAACAAACTGAACATAAACTCTACCGCTAATACCATTTTCGGCAGCGATAGTAGGATATCTTAGATTTTTTTGAATATAGGTTCTAAAATAATCTTTATCTTTCCCTTGAAAAGTAGGCATGTCTTCAACAACAAAAAATACTTCTTGTTCTGCTTCTTCTTCTTCAGCTTCGAACTCAACTATTTCTACTTGAGTTTCTTGGTCAGCTTCAGTATCGTCAAAAAGAGCTTCGTCTTCAATTTCCACATTATTCTGAACTACTTTAAACTGCTCTACAGTTTTTGGTGGTGGAGGTGGTGGAGGTGGTTCCGGTTGCTTTTGTCTAGTAATTGGAATTACTTGTTCCTCAAGATTTACATCTTCCAATTGTCCTAAAGAATTTGAATTATCAGGTCGTGTACCCCATTCAAAAGCTAGAAGAACTAACCCAAGAGTTACAACATAACCTATTTGAAGAAATATTCCTTTCTTCTTTTCTAAATTAGCTTTGTCTGATTTCTTAATTTCCATATCAATATTTTTTTTGAGCGCTTAAAATTACTTAATTATTAATCTTATTCAAAACTTTTATAAAATAAATTACAAAAATATATTGCTTATTTATAAATACGTTTTCTTTTATTATATGTTGCAAACATAAACTATTACTTTATTAATTACAAAGCCAAGAAAAAAATTATTCGAATTTATCTTTAGTATTGTAAAAAAATATTACTTTAGCACCTAGAAATTATGGGGGCTTAGCTCAGTTGGCTAGAGCGTTTGACTGGCAGTCAAGAGGTCAGGAGTTCGATTCTCCTAGTCTCCACATTAATTAAAAGGTGTTGTCGAAAAAGAGAGGATTATTGTCATCCTGAACGAAGTCGAAGAACCGAGTGAAACGAACTCAACAAAGTTAATCTATTAGTTTAAAAATGAGATATTTCGACAAGCTCAATATGACAAAAATAGATTGAAATTTTACTTTTTAGATAGCATCTTTTTTACACCTAATTTCAAGTTACTTTTTGCAGTGATTTAACTATTTTACAATACAATAACATTACCATTATAGTATATTTTTGTTGTATTAACTCCATCATTAAAAGCAATTACATTATTATTTATATACATTAAATTAATATTCTCGTATGATAATATTTTTACTTCTCCATTGTCGAATATCTTTAATCTGTTTTCTTTATCAATATATATTACCTTATCTAAATCTATCATAATCTTTATAGGAATATAATTTTCTAAAGTATAGCTCTTCTTATTATAATATGCTTTTAAAAAGTTGTTCTCATAATAAACAATAATCTTATCATCGACAAAATATTCTTCAGGAGCAAAAGGACTTATTGTAGATATATCACCATTATCGAAAATTTTAAAAGCACCGGAATAATCAACCCAACAAACAATATCGTCGGCAGTATAATACGATTTTGGAGAATATGATGATAAATTAATAATTTCGCCTTTATAAAATGCATCGAAACTATTATATCCCTTATTAACAAAAGCCACAATATTGCGCCCAACTTTATAATACATAGGTGTTTCTACCAACATTAGCTCACTTATCTCTCCTCGATAAAAAACCTTTAAATAATTATCATTACTTTTAAATGCTACTATGTTATCTCCAGATTTAAAATTACTTATTGCTTCTTTCGCAATAGCATCTTCAAGAATCACTATCTCTCCATTATAATATGCACTAAATAATTTTTTTGTATTATCGTAAAATACAACAATACTATCTCCGGCCGAATAACGACTATAATTTATAGACAACAAAGAAGTTTTTCCATTATCGAAAACCTTAAGACTTCCATATAAATCGTACACTAGGTAATTGTTAGTAATCTCATACTTATTTACACTTTCCGATAGTTTTACAATATTACCATTCAGGTATACTTTAAAAGCACCTGTGTTATCGACAAAAGCAACTGATTTTTTACCAACTTCAAAAGAATTAACAGGAAGTGGCTCGGCAAATATCGATTTCCCATTATCGAAAATATAAAACTTATTGCGAAAATCGTGATAAGCAGATAAATTCTGAGAGAAAATATTCCCCGAAAGTAATGATGTTAATATTATTATATGTAATTTCTTCATTTTATATTAATTAAAATATCTACAATCAAAATTACTGCTTTTTTATTAAATATCTCTAAATCGTTTTTGCTTCACTCAACACCTAGCAAGGTATAAAATATTACAAAAAGCATTTATATAACTTTTTATATTAAATAAATATTGCTAATTTCATCTGTTTTTAAAAAGTTAATGCTAGTTAATAAATTATGACAGAATACAAATCGCTCGAAAGAATGATAGAAACTTTACTGCTGCTAGGAAATCCTTTTGGGAAAAGTATGGATGAATTAACTCAAAAATTTAATGTCTCGAAAAGAACAATAGAACGATATATAAGCAGTTTTCGTAAAATAGGCTTCGAAGTTGAAACTATAAAATCGGACAAAACATACTATAAAATAAAAAAACAAAACAATTACAAAGGTAACATAAGCGAATTATTACATTTTACCGAAGAAGAAGCTCTTATTCTACATAATGCAATTAATTCGGTTGACAACAAAAATATTTTAAAAGAAAATCTACTTCGAAAACTTTATGCACTATATAAAGACAAGAGAATTAAAGACCTAAATTACGACACTCAATGTTCGCAAAATATTTCGAAAATAAACACTGCTATTAAAGAAAAAAAACAAATAATTCTTAAAAACTATGAATCGGCAAACACAGGAACTATAAAAGACCGAAATGTTGAACCTATAGAATTTACAAAAGGATATTTAAATGTATGGTGCTACGATTTAGACGATAATACAAATAAGATTTTTAAGACCCAAAGAATAAATAAAGTAAGAATATTAAAATCGTTTCAAAAATTCGAATCGCAACATAAACCCGGAATAACAGATATTTTTAATATCTCGACCAACGAGAAAATTTTAACAAAATTAGAACTAAGCCTCAGAGCAAAAAATTTACTCATAGAAGAATATCCGCTTGCACAAAATTACATAACAAAATTAAACGATAATAAGTACTTATTAAACACCCAAATAGCAAACTATACCGGTGTCGGAAGATTTGTCATGGGACTAATAGACGAAATTAAAATACTGGAACCTTACGAACTAAAAAAATATATTGAAAATAAAATTGAAAATAAAATATTGTAACGACAGTTTTTGTCATTACCCTTTTGTACATTTGAATAAACATAGGTTTTATAATATTAAAAAATAGAACATGCGACTTATATTAAAGTTCAAAATAACTAAAAAACAACAATTATTACCCCTAAATTATCAATACCCCATAAGTGCATGGATATATAAAATATTTGCACAAGCCGATAAAGAATTTGCCACAAAATTACACGAGTCAGGATATAAACTAGAAAACGGTAAAACATTTAAGTTATTCACATTCTCGCAATTAAGATTCCCCAAAAATACATGGAAAATAATACCAAGAAGCGATAGAATGAAAATATGGTCTAATTATGCTTCACTAACAATAGCTTTTCATTTACCCGAACAAATGGAAAATTTTGTAGTTGGATTATTTAAACAACAAAAAGTATTTATTGGGGATAAGATTTCGGGCATAGAAATGGAAGTTGAAAATATTGAAGTAATTAAAGAAAAAATACCAGACACCAAATCAGTACAAATAAAATTGCTTTCCCCTATTACATTAGGATTATTAGAAAACAACAAAAAACACGAAACATACATATTACCAACACATCCCAAATATAAAGAACTCTTTCTCAAAAATCTGACAGACAAATACACAGCAACGGGAAAAAACAACATTTCAATTGAAAATCTCGATTTTAATATCACAAAACTCAACACAAAAACTACAAAACAAACCATAAAAGCGCATACACCTGCACAAACCGAAGTAAGAGGATATTGGTTCGACTTTGAACTTACTGCCCCAAAAGAAATAATAGAAATAGGCCTAAATGCCGGATTTGGAAGCATGAACTCAGTTGGTTTTGGGTGTGGGGAAGTGGATTTTGGATAGGTATTATTTTTTGACAAGATTAACACGATTAAAAACCATTATATTACTGATAAGAAGAAGTGTAAAATATAAATATAATGGTAAAAAAATGTAGTATATGTGCAGTTTCTGCAAATATGACACATAATTTTACCATGGAAAATAGGATAGTAATATGAAAAAAAATAATAAAACGATTGATTACGAATGGTTAACTAAACCGACAGGAGACCCTTTTGCCGATACTGGTGGTTATGTTATTCAATATTTATGGGAGAATGTTTATCCCGATAAAGATATTGATGAGCTTATTGATTTTGTAACGAAAATTTATGTGAATGATTGGGGAAAGACAATCTATTTCTTTTTTCCAAATTCACCAATAATTAATAGTTCTTCTAAAAATCCTGTGAAAGATACAGTTCAAAAGTATTTAGAATTAATTCAAGGGAAAGATGCAATATTTGATTTTTGTAGGATTTCTGGTAGAAAAACAGGTGTTTTTAAAACAAAGAAAGATCAATTCATTTTATCAGGCTCAGGCAAATTAGTCAATTACCATCATTTTTTTGATAATGGAATTTTATTATCAAAAGAAATAATAATAAGGCTTTTATTTGTACCACTTGGTGTTCTTAGAGTAGGAAAGTATATGGGATTGATTCAAAGCAACAATATTGAAGTCGCAAAATATATTTGCAAAATTAATATTGCACAGAATCTAAATAATATTGCTATTGGAACGTCAAGGGAAATAGCAGAAAGTGATTCATCTATTGCTGCGAATTCTATTTTCAAATATGCTAGTTTGTGTATTAAAAACTTGGATGTAGCAAAAGATGAAAAGAAAAACATTTCTTTAACAATGTTTCATTTTACAAATTACAATCAAGGACCAGATTTAGATTTGTATAAGTTTTCATCTACTTTATTTTCTTTTTATAGATTTTGTGAGTTAAAATATAAAACTGATTGGAAAGAATTTATTAACAGTTATTATCGCAAAAAGGATACAAAGTATAATCAGAAATCAGGCAAGTATAAAATTGAGAAAAAAGGAAAGACTGAAGTGTTTTCTTTTAAAGACTTTAGTAAATGGTATAACCGCATATTAAGTAACCTTCTTGATAATCAAAACATAACTCCTGAATTTTTAAATTGGTCAAAAAAAGGCAATAAATTACATTTCGACATAATTAGAATATATCAACAAAATATAAGAAATATGAAAAAAGAAACAATAAACAAAATAATGGAACTTGCCGATTTTATCATAAATGATAGAGGTGAAGATGAAATCAAGAAGTTTATTACTCGATTAAATGGAATATCTAAAGCTTTTGAATTAAGACGCTTTTTGTTGAAGCTAATTGATGAAAATTATAACGAAGGCAACGAAACGCCAATTATTAGTGTTAAGGATTATACTGACTACTTATTTTCAGATTCAGGTAATACAGGTGAAATAAGAGATGTTTTGCTTATTGCAATTTATCAAAAAATGCATGAACTTAATTTGAAAGTAGATGTTGATTTGGAAGAAGAATTAAATGAAAATATTGAACAAAACTAAATATTAAAAAAATGAAGAATTTAAAAACTCAAGGATTTATTTTACTTGATGTAGATGTAGTTGCATTAAATAATGCAGGAAAAAACAAATCAAGTAATTTTGATAATGCAGTTGCTACTAAACGTATTCGTAAAAATGGGAAATCTTATGTATATGTTTCAGGGCAAGCATGGCGAGCATGGTGGAGAGATTCATTACAGAAAAATATGAATTGGGATTTATCACCAATAACTAGGGAGTCTAAAATTGCATTTACGGATGCTAATCCTATGAAATTTGCAGATGATGATGTTTTTGGATATATGCGAGCTGCTAAAGAAGTTGTTCTTGATAAAGATGGAAATCCTCAAAAAGATAAAAAAGGTAAAGACAAGACGGAAAATGTTACAGTAACCCGTATCTCACCACTTAAAAACACAGCAATAGTATCTGTTGCTTCTGTAAATCCTGAAGAAAATTGGTCGAGCATGGCACGTCAAGAAGGAGATTCTGTTCCTTATGGAAAACAAGAATACAGTGCAATTATGAAAGGAATGTTCAGTTTAGACTTAACTCAAATTGGAACTTTTTCAAATTACAATAAAACAGGTTATGTAAATCTATCAGAGAAATTAAGAACAGAAGCATTGGAAAATGGTGCTATTGAGATTGATGATGAATTTGTACCTAACCACAAATTGGTGCGTATTGAAAAAAATATACGTGTACAAAGGGCTGTAGATACAATAAAGGCCTTGAGAAATATTTCTGGTGGTGCTATGCAAACAAGTAACATGGGCGATGTTACACCAAAATTTATTGTTCTTGCTACAACAAAAACAGGTAATCATCCTTTTTCTCATATCGCTTCTAACACAGGAGCCTATAACGAATATGCAGAATTGAATATTGATGCTCTTAAAGAAGTTATTAATGATTATAAATCGGATTTTGATGGCAAAATATTTATTGGTAAAAGGGCTGGTTTTATGGATGAGAAAAATGATGAGTTAAAAGCTTTAGAGACTGAATTTAAGGATTTAGTAGTAATAAAAACAGTTAATGATTCTATCGAAAGTTATTGTATACAATTAGAAACTCAAATGGATTAATTATGAAAACATACCGTATTAAAATATCATCATGGACGGCGAGTTTTCGATATCCGAATTTAATTTCAGGATATCAACCAACTCTTGATGTTCCGCCTATTAGTACGGTTTTAGGCTTATTGAATGCTGCCGCAGGTAAATATATAGAACATTCTCAATTGAAATTTGGATATTATTTTGAATATGAAGCAAAAGCAACCGATTTGGAAACAATTTATCAAATAGAATTGAAAACTACAAAATCAGGCTCTTATCCTTCAAATTCTACAAAATCTAATGTAATGAAAAGAGAGTTTCTTTATAACTGCCATCTTTATATTTATTTGCAAGATAAAGAACTTGTTGAGTATTTACAAAAACCTTATTATTCACTTGTTTTAGGACGAAGTGGCGATCTGGTAACGGTTGATGCTATTGATGAAGTTGAATTAGTAAAAAATACAGCTCCTAAAAATATTAAAGGACAAATAATTCCTTTCTCGGAGAATTATTTACCAGGAGAAATTCAGGCATTGCCAAAATATTTTACAAATTCAATTCCACGCAACAATATTGGAACAGAACCATATTCTGTTATCTCTTGTAGTGCAAGAAATATCAGTTGTGATAACGCAAATATAGAGGCCTATACCGATGTAATTAATAATGATGAAGTAGATATTTATTTCCATCATTTGAAATTTTAAGAGAAAAATAGAAATATAATTAATATCGTATCTATGGTGTTTAAAAATGATTTTTTTTAGTTTTTCAAACTACAATTAAGAGTCGTAGACTCATAATTATGGTAGAATTAATAATTACCAAATTTTAAAGAACCATAGGTTCGATATTATTTAATGGGCACAGTAATGGCAAACACATATACACAAATAAATATTCATGCAGTTTTTTCTATTAAAGGAAGAGCAAATTTGTTGAAGAAAAGTTTTAGAGGCGATTTATTCAAATACATTTTTGGAATTTTGAAGAATAATAAACAATATCCACTAGCTGTAAATGGATATAAGGATCATGTACATATTTTTTTTGAATTACATCCAACAACTTCTATTTCTGAGATTCTTAGAATAGTGAAAACAAATTCTTCAAAATGGATAAATCAAAATAGTTACGTAAATGGAAAGTTTTCGTGGCAAGAGGGGTATGGTGCTTTTTCATATTCACGTTCTCAAAGAGATAATGTTATACAATATATCGTAAAACAGGAAGAACATCATGAAAAAAGAACATTTAAAGAAGAATATTTAGACTTATTACAAAAATTTGAAATAAAATTCGATAATCATTATGTTTTTGAATTTTATGATAAATAATTCCGCACATACTGTGCTATGATCTCGGGTGTCCTTTTCTACTACTACCATAATATTGCATCTACGATGCTTTTGTCAGTAAAAAATAGGTCTTAAATTAATATGATAGTATACTGTAAAAAAAAGTTTTAATGAAAATATTAGCTAAATCGAAACCAGAAACAACATTGCAAGAGCATATCAATGATGCTTTATTAATTGTTGAAGTCTTAAAGAAATCCTTTACTAATATTTCTTCTTTAGTTAAGGAAGATGAATTTTGGAACCTTTTACGGTTAAGCGTCATTTTTCATGATTTAGGAAAAGCTCATAGTGAATTTCAGAAAGTATTACAAGGAAAACCTAACCAATGGAATTCTCAAAGACATGAATTATTTTCTTTACCATTTGTGAGAGGGTTAAATATTAAAAATAAAGATTTAATATATAATGTAATAGCTGGACATCATAAGGATTATGAAAGATTAATAGACCAATTAAGTGAATACGACGAAGATGACGATGATTTTGGGCTTGATTTAGATGGTATTAATAAGGTTTTATCTTTTGAAGAAGCATTTAAAAAGAACGTGCCAATTATTGATGTTTTATCTCTTCTGAAAGAATATGATATTGATTTATCAAAAGCACAAATTCATAATCCCAAAAGTGTACTACAGCAATTTGTTCGAAAGAAGTTTAATAACTTTCCTGATTTAATTGAACTTTTATTATTGGCAGGGGCATTTAAGCAATGTGATCATTTAGCTTCAGCAGGAATCAAAAGGATTAATAACTTAAATATTAAAGATTTCAATTACCTCTATAAGTCTGGATTTGAACTTTATAGTCATCAGCAAAAATCGTCAGAAGTTTTAGGAAATACCATTTTGACAGCACCAACAGGAGCTGGAAAAACAGAAAGTTCATTGCTATGGCTTCAGAATCAAATAAAAACTACAGGGCAAGGTAGGATTTTCTATATTTTACCTTTTACAGCATCTATTAATGCAATGTATAACAGATTGAATGAAAAAATTCCTGAAAAAATAGGGCTAGTTCATGGGAAGTTATCTGCGTTTATTGAAAATAAGTTTGAAAATGATGATTTAATAGATGAACAAAAAAAGAAAGAAATTAAAAAGCAGTTTAAAAATCTTGTAACTCCATTAAAAATAGTTACCCCTTTTCAGTTGTTGAAAAATATTTTTGCTCTTAAAGGTTTTGAAAAAGGAATTTTTGAATGGGCAGGTGGTTATTTTATTTTTGATGAGATTCATGCGTATAATCCAAAAGTGTTTGCTCAGATAATTGTTTTATTGAAGTTTGCTATAACCTATCTGAATGTGAAAGTTTTTATAATGACAGCAACACTGCCACGGTTTTTAAGGATTGAACTAGAGAATGTTATTGGCAACTTTAATACAATCAAAGCAAATTCAGAGTTATATGAGAATTTTAAGAGGCATAGAATAACTGTAAAAGAAGGACGATTAGATGAAAATTTGCATTTAATTCAAAATGTTTTAGATAGAGGAGATAAAGTTTTGGTTGTTTGTAATACTGTTAAGCAAGCACAATCAATGTATAAAAACTTAAAAATTGCCAATAAAGTTTTGCTTCATAGTTCTTTTAATGCTAATGATAGAAATAAAAAAGAAAAACAACTTTTTGGGAATGAAGTGAAACTGCTAGTAGGAACTCAAGCAATTGAAGTAAGCTTAGATATTGATTATGATATTATTTTCACAGAGCCCGCCCCACTTGATGCACTTATTCAACGATTTGGTCGTGTTAATCGAACAAGAAAAAAAGGGATAAGTGAATGTATAGTTTTTGAAGGCAGAAACAAATCAGATAAATTTATATATAAAAATGAAGATGTTATAAAAAGAACTATTCGAATTTTAAAAGAAAAAGAACTTGTTAATTCAGGTGAAATTCAAGAACGCGAATTACAAGAAATGATTGATTTTGTATATCCTGATTGGGATAAATCAGACAAAGAAAATTTCGATAAAATATACACTTTATTAAATGGATTTATAGAAAGGGATCTAAAACCTTTTATCTATAATAAAAAACAAGAAGAAAATTTTTACGACCAATTTGACGGAATTAAGGTTCTCCCTGTTAAACTATTATCCCAATACAAAGACTTTTTAAAAGAAAATGAATTTATAAAAGCAGAAAGTTTAAAAGTTCAAATAAGTGAAAAAAAGTTTTATGCATTAAATTATAATAATGGAATTGAAGAAGAAAGAGAGGTCTTTGAAAATTTAAAAACAGAAAAAATATTAGAGCAGAAAGTTTTGATAATCACAAAAAAATATAATAATGAATTAGGATTATTATTTAATGAGGATGAAAATACAATTAATGAACCAACGGAAATCTTATAATTATTATTCAATTAATCCATAATTACCCCACCTTGAAAGTTTTAAAAACCTTCAAGGTGTAAACAAACCAACAACCTCATGCCAAACAACAAAATATTGTTACAACCAAGTAAAATTTATCACATTTACAATCGCGGGATAAATTCAACAGATTTGTTTTTTGAAAATGACAATTACGAACATTTTCTTCGTTTGTATGATAAATATATTGACCCTGTGGCTGATACCTTTGCTTGGGTATTGT